>OHIC01000815.1_pt1 | contig 15483 bp, 14 predicted proteins | sample 1568171 | NCBI WGS metagenome assembly OHIC01 (sample SAMEA3879506, study PRJEB24766) | human gut metagenome | biome: human-associated habitat; feature: feces | place: USA | collected 1985/1987
TAAAGTGTTTACACAAACTTTTTTTAGTATTAGCACCCTAAGCTCTATTTTTGTGCAATTTAAACAACTGCATATCCACCTGACATATGGACAAACCGTAATAAAACCCACCATAACAGCATAAGATCATATAAAAACAAGTCAGAAAGCAGGTTGACAGATGAAAAGACAAGGCTTTATAAAAGGCTCAGCAATATTGCTTGCAATGGTTCTGATAACAAAAATTCTGGGACTTCTCTATAAGATACCTCTTACTAATCTTCTGGGCGGCACAGGCATGGGATATTTCGCTTCAGCATTCTCAGTTTTCACACCAGTTTTCGCAATAGTCGTTTCAGGTATCCCCTCCACCATGGCTCGCCTTACCGCTGAAAACTATGCCCTTGAACGCTTTTCAAATATGCGTCATTCCAAGCGAACTGCATTTTTCCTTTTCACGATCATCAGCGCAGCCGCTGCCGCAGTAATGATACTCACCTCAGATTTTCTGTCACGCAATGTAGTCGGCGAGCCAAGTACAAAATATGCTCTCATGTGCGTTGCCCCATCTATTATTTTCTGTACCATTATGTCAGTGGAACGCGGTTACTGTGAGGGCTTGCAGAATATGATACCGACCGCTGTATCAGAAGTGATAGAAACCCTTTTCAAACTTATCCTAGGTCTTGGTTTCGCCTACGGACTAATGTATCATATCTCCGATATGTATGATAAAACAGGCATGATATTTGGCACAGCCTATGAAAACTCACGTCAGGCAGCCTCCGCTGCACTTCCATTTATAGCTGCCGCAGCTATCCTAGGTTCGTCCATAGCCTCTGCGATCGCCTGTCTGTATATTCTCATATCAGGCAAGATCAAAGGCGACAGCGTAACAAAGCAAATGCTTCAAAGAGATACCATAACAGACCCCACAGGAGCAACAGCCAAAAAGCTTATCGTCTGCTGTCTTCCGATCGCACTTATCTCAGTAATAATGACCTTTGCCAACATGATAGATATGCTCACTGTCAATCCGTGTATCAAAGCCGCCATGAAAGGTTCTCCACAAACATTTGACAACCTGCTCTCTGACAAGCTCACCACCGATATGCTCCCGAACTTCATTTACGGCTCTTATACTGGTCTTGCAGTGACAGTTTTCGGTCTTGTTCCGACCATCACCGCAATGTTTGGCAAAAGCATACTCCCCTCACTTGCCGAAAGCTGTGCCAAAAACGATAAAAAAGCCATGCAGTCAGGCCTTACAAAAATGCTCATCGTCACCAGTATCATAGCCATACCCGCAGGCATGGGCATCGCAGTTTTGTCAGAACCTATCCTGCGTTTTCTTTTTGGAGGCCGTGAAACTGAGATACAGGTCTGCATAATGCCAATGTCCATACTAGGAATAGCAGTAATATTCCTTGCCATAGCAACTCCCTGCTTTGCTATCCTGCAAACTCTGGGAAAACCTCACAAAGCCATAATAATTATGTTGGCAGGTGGAATTATCAAGCTATTTCTGAACATTATACTTATAAGACAGCCCATAATAAATATATCAGGAGCAGCTATTTCTACTCTTGTATCAGAGGTTTTCATATGCGTCCTATCCGTACGCTCAGTTTGCAAAATGACGGATCTAAAACCAAAAGTGAGCGAAATTTTCGTAAAGCCCACCTACGCCGCTATTATGTGCAGTGTGACAGCCATTTTGTCACACGAAACACTTACGAAAATAGCCCATTTGCAAATAAATCATAGATTTGTGACCCTTTTTTCTATAGGAATTGGTAGCACAATGTACTTTTTTTGTTTATATTTATTGTGCGAAACGCCGAAAAATATTGTAAATTGCATATTTTCAAAAAAAAATCCGCAAAACCCTTGAAATTTTGAGCAAAATGGTTTATTATTAATAAGCACCCTTTTGGAAAGGTAATGATGTAATGAGCGATAAAATTAAGGAATTGCTTGCTAAAGACAGCTTTGATATCAATGATCTTGCGGATATCGTGGTAATTCTCAGAAGCGAGAACGGCTGCCCGTGGGATAAAGTCCAGACCCATAAGTCTATCAAGAAAGATTTTCTTGAAGAAGTCTATGAGGTCATGGAAGCAATTGACTGTGACTCTCCTGAAATGATGAGAGAAGAACTTGGCGACGTTCTTTTGCAGGTGGTTTTCCATACAGTTATCGAGACCGAAAACAACAATTTCAGACTTGACGATGTTATAACTGATATCTGTAAAAAGCTTATCATCAGACACCCACACGTTTTCGGAAGCGTAGAAGCTGACAACGTTGAAACAGTGCTTAAAAATTGGGACACTATCAAGAAAGAAACCAAGGGACAGGAAACTTATTCCGATACCCTTAAAAGCGTTCCAAAGAACTTTCCTGCACTTATGAGAGCTCAGAAGTTAAGCAAACGTGCCGCAAGAGCAGGTATCGAGTATGACAATGCTCATGATATCAGCGCACTTGAAAATGCTGTTAAGGCTCTTGAAAACAGTGCTGACAGTGATAAAGCCGTAGTTGCAAAACAGCTTGGTGAGATAATGTTCACTTGTGCTTCACTTGCAAGAAAGCTTGACCTTGACGCTGAAGAAGTGCTGACGGATACAAATAATAATTATATCGAAAAGTTTGAGAAAACAGAAAATGCTGTAAGGCAAAACGGGCAGGATATGACCGCCCTGAGCATAAATGAGCTTGACGCTTATTGGCGAGAGCAAAATGAATGAATAACTTTATTCGTTAAAAATAATTTGGAGGTAAAAACAATGACAAAGGCAGAACTGATCAATCTTATCGCAGAAAAGGGCGATTATTCAAAGAAGGACGCTGAGAAGGCACTTACAACTGTTATTGATTCTGTATCAGAGACACTTGCTAACGGCGAGAAGATCTCACTGGTAGGTTTCGGTACATTCGAGGTTAGAGAGAGAGCTGAAAAGACAGCTATCAATCCTCGTACAAAGGAGCAGATCACTGTTGCAGCTAAGAAAGTTCCTGCATTCAAGGCAGGCAAGGCTCTTAAGGACGCTGTAAACAAGTAATCTAAAGCTTATGCCACTCAGACCTAGCCTGCGGGTTAGGTCTTTTTTACTACAAAGGAGGAAAATATGCGGCTTGATAAATACCTGAAAGTCACAAGACTTATTAAACGACGTACTATTGCAAACGAAGCTTGCGATGCAGGCAAGGTGCTTGTGAACGATAAGATTGCAAGAGCTTCATATGACGTGAAAGTTGGCGACATTATCACCATAAATATGGGTCAGAAGCTTGTCAAGGTGGAAGTTCTCAATGTCACCGAGTATGTAAAAAAAGAAGAAGCAGCCGAGAATTATCGTGTTATCAGCTAAAAAAAGAGGACCGCTCAATGCGATCCTCTTAATTTTTTATCTATTATGCATTTGCACTCAGATCATAATCTGACATATCAATATCAGAGAAATCATAGTCATCATAATCATCATAATCACCATAGTCATCATAATCTGACTCAAGATCACCCTCTGCATTTACAAGCATATTGTAGACCTCGTCACCAAGAACTTTCTTTACATTAGCAACAAATCCATCACTGTCACAGCCTGCAAGGTATGTATTCATCTGATCGTCATTTGTCATGTCATAGATCTTGTCGCCTGACGGAACAGTGATGTCAGAAGCCTCTGTCTTATTTCCTGTAACTGCCATTGTAACAAACTGCTTGCCGTTCATGCCAAACTCAACAGAAAGATCAAGCTTGTCAGCAGTTGAAGCAGAAGCAAGCTCTACCCAGCCTGATACAGCCTGAGAATCAGATGTACCATTCACATCAAATCTGATAGTACCTGAGAATGCGTCACCCTCTTCTTTAAGGTCTTTGAGAGTCACCTCAGCTTCCATTGTGTCAAAGTTTATGCTCGGTGAAACTGCCATGGTAGGCTCAAGGGAAAGTCCACCGTCAGCAGAAGTCTTGTCAGCGTCTATATCTGAATCAGCCGCAGTTTCCATTTTCATTGTGAACTTGCCATTTGTAACACCGTCAACAGTATTTGCAGAACCCTTGAATGATGCACTGCCCTCACTGCCCATGTTAAGGCTAAAATCAACAGCCACAACGTCATCCTTAAGAATGGTGTAAAGAGTTGCACCCTCGCCGTCTTTTTCAAGGCTAAAGCCCGCAAGATCATCACCACTGTAGTAAGCGTTAAATGTTGCAGTTTCGTCAAGATTATCACTTGCAAAAAGTGAATCCATAGAATCAGCATACTGTGAGATTATATCATCATATGACATACCAAGCTCTTCAGCAACACCTGACTTGCTGAACATATCTTTAAGCGTAGCGTCGTCCTTAGCCTTGTCAAGAACAGCCTTAAAAGCAGCCTTTACATCATTGCCTGAGATAGTGTATTCCTTAGTTGTATAGCTGTACTCGTTTCCGTCAATGTCACCAGTCTTTTTGTCGCCGTCAACAGGCTTAGGGAAAGAGTCCTCTATAACCTTCTTGTATTCCTCCAGATCCTTTTCAAGTGCGTCAGTATCAAAATCAACATCAGCGCCCTCAGCAGAATCAAAGAGAGAATCAAGGTCAATGCCCTGTGAAGAAAGCTCACTGCCTACCTTGTCTTTAAGGCTGTCAACGTTAACCATAAGATAAGCGTCAGAAAGCTCAGGTATCTGAACATAAGCCGACTTGTTATCTCTGGAATATACAGCATTAGCAGACACAAGATTATTTCCGCCATATGTCAGCGAAACATCTGCTGCAGTGTTGCTTCCCTTCTGCTTTGTAACAGTTGTCACAGAAATAGGCTGTAAGCTGACACCTGCCTTCTCTGTGAAGCCCTCGCCGAATGAAACAGTAGCCGTTGCATTGTAAGCAAAATCAAGTTCGCCCTTGATAGCCTTTTCAGCCGTGCCAAGAGTGTTGTTTATATTATCTGCCACCTGAGTAAGCTTAGCCTTGCCGCCCTCAGTTTTACCATCATTACTGTCTTTATTTACAAAATAATAGCCAAGACCTGAGCCAACTATGCTAAGACCCAAAACGCCTGCCAATACAGGTGTAAGCACCTTATTTTTTACCATTTTATTTCCTCCTTAAAGAAACTCATGTTTCTGTTCGTATTTAAAATATAACATACTTTTAACAATTTGTCAATAGACTAACATATTACAAATCAGCTACAAATGTCCCTAAAATAACAAAAAGAGAGGCACAAGGCCTCTCTTCATCATATTCTCTTATCAGCCAAATTCAAATCCGCTAGCCCTTACTCTGTCAATAAAGTCCCCGAGAATATCAGTATTGGTTTTCGATACCGAGTGAAGCAAATAAATAGCCCCCGGGTGAGCGGCATTCACAAGCTTTTCAAGTGCCTGCCCCTCATCAGGCTGATTGTTCACGTCCCAATCAGCGTAAGCAAAGCTCCAAAGCTCAGTCTCATAACCGCAGTTTGCCGTCACTCCAAGAGAAAATTCCGAAAACTCGCCCATAGGCGGTCTGAACACTGTCATGGTATAATCATAGTTATCCTCCATATACTTATGGAAATCCTTTATCTCTGACTCACATTCCGCCTGCCCAAGCGTCGGCATAGAATAATGGTGTACCGAATGATTTCCCACAATATGCCCCTCGTCTATCATACGCTTCACAAGCTCAGGATTTTTCTCTGCATAATCCTGCAAAAGAAAAAACGTCGCCTTGACCTTTTTCTCTTTCAGCACATCGAGGATCTTTTCAGTGTATCCGTTCTCATACCCCTGATCAAAGGTCAGATATATCTTGTCATCATTATTTATAGCCTTTGCATTAAGCATGCCGTATTGTGCATTAAAATCAAGCGCACCAGTCGTCCTGTTCTTTTCGTCCACAAGAACGCCTTGACCATATCCGACCTTGTCATGTGAAAGCCCCGAAAGATCTATCTTTTCCTTTGCTGTTTTCTTTCCCACAGCCACAGGCTCGATGACCGCCGAGCTTGTTCCCTCTGATGAATTTCCCTCACGCACTATCACTGTCCTGCCACAAGCACTGAGCGCTACAACTGCACAAATAAGTGCCATGCAATTTCTTATCTTCATATGAAGCCCTCCGTTTTCTTATCATCTTATACTATTATGTTCAGAAAACGTCTTTATACAAAAATACGTTTCAGGTAAATTCTGACGTAAAACAAAAAAGGCGGCAAAAACTACCGCCTTTAAATATCAGTTATGACTCAAGATAGGACTTCACCAATGCCTGCAAAAGTTCATCTCTGTCAATATGACGAATAAGACTTCTGGCATTATTGTATGTCGTTATGTAGGTCGGGTCCTCAGAAAGAATATAACCTACGATCTGATTAATAGGATTATAGCCCTTCTCTTTCAGAGCGTCATATATAATTGTAAGTGTCTTTTTCAGCTCAGCCTCCTTGTCGTGCTGTACTGAAAATTCCATAGTTTGTTCGTGCATTATGCTCAGCCCCTCTGCAATGTATTAATATCAGCAATACGCCTGATATTATTATACTCCATTTGTTTCAAAATAACAAGTCAAAAAGCAAAATTTATGCACTTTATACAAATCAAGCACTATATTTTTTACATTCTGAGTTCAGCACCGATAGCCTTGAGAGCTTCAAGAACTTTCTTCATAGCCTTGTCAGCCTGCTCGTCAGTAAGCGTGCCGTCATGTGAACGCATTGAAATGGAGTATGAAACAGACTTCTTGCCCTTTTCGATCTGCTCGCCCTTGTAAACGTCAAAAAGCGTTACCTTTTCAAGTATCGAGCCAACAGCCTTGCTTATAGTCTTTTCAAGAAGAGCCGCAGGAATATCGTCATCACAAACGATAGACAGATCTCTTGTTGTAGCAGGATACTTAGGCAGTGGCTTATATGTCTTCTGAGCAACACAGCTTGCCATAAGCTCAGGAACATTTATCTTGCCCACATAAGCTCTTGCGTCAATGCCGTAGTTCTCCAGAACTCTCGGATGAAGCTCGCCAAAAATGCCGATCTCCTCACCATTTACTTTAACGACAGCAACTCTGCCCGGGTGGAAAGCGTAGAACTCGTCAAAGCCACATTCAGCAGTAGCCTTTTCAAATTCAACTTTCTGTGCGCCGAGCTTAGAGAGCAGTCCCTCAACAACGCCCTTGATGTCATAGAAATCAGCCTTTGTTTCAGTGTCATAGAAACCAAAACCAAGTCTTTCAGGCTCGTTAGGAAGCACCTCTCCCTCAACAGGGATATACTCGTTTCCTCTCTCGAAGATATAGCACTCAGGGTTGCGGTAGCTGTAGTTTCTTGCAAGCACTTCACATACAGACGGAATGATAGTCGTTCTCATAACGCTGGTGTCCTCGCCAAGAGGGTTTGTGATAACAACTGTCTTTCTCAGTTTTGAGTCAGCAGGAAGATTTATCTTGTCAAAATACTTAGGGGAAATGAATGAGAATGTAGATATCTCGTTAAGACCCATAGCGAGCATAGATCTCTGTATATGTCTGTCAAACTTCTGCGCCTCGGTGAGCTTAGCCTGTGCAACGCCTATTACGATAGTGTTTGGAATCTTGTTGTAGCCGTAAAGTCTAGCAACTTCCTCTGCCACGTCAGCCTTGCAGGCAATGTCCACTCTGTACCATGGTGAAACTACCTTGCCGTCCTTTATCTCAAAACCAAGCCTTGTGAGATATTCAACCATGTCGCTCTCAGGTATCTCAGTACCGAGGAATCTGTTTATCCACTCAGGGTCGAAATCCACCGTCTTAGGTGTTTCGTCTTCATAGTTCTCATCAATGTAAGTCTTTACGACCTCACCTGCACCAAGCTCCTCAACAAGCTGGAAAGCTCTCATAAGAGCCTCATAGCACTCATGTGGGTCAAGACCCTTTTCATATCTTGCAGAAGCGTCAGTTCTCATGCCAAGCTTTTTAGCAGTTGTTCTTACGCTTGCGCCGTCAAAGCAAGCAGACTCAAATACAACAGTAGTTGTATCGTCCATGATGCCGCTGTATTCACCGCCCATAACGCCTGCAACTGCAACAGGTTTTTCAGCGTCAGCAATGACCAGCATCTCTTCTGAAAGCTCTCTTACTTCGCCGTCAAGAGTTGTGATAGTTTCTCCTGCCTTAGCGTTTCTAATGTTGATAGATGCGTCCTTAACATATCTCAGGTCAAAAGCGTGCATTGGTCTGCCATATTCAAGCATAACATAGTTTGTGATATCAACAAAGTTGTTGATAGGTCTAACGCCGCAGCCTCTCAGTCTTTCTCTCATCCAACGAGGTGAAGGACCTATCTTTACATTCTTTACGATACCGGCCATGTATCTCTTGCAAAGGTCAGTGTTGTGTATCTTTACCTTGAGCATATCGTTGATATCCCCATCAATGCCCTTGAACTCAGGCTTCTTGACCTTCAGCTCAGTGCCGAAAGTAGCCGCAGTTTCTCTTGCAAGACCGATAACAGAAAGGCAGTCAGGTCTGTTTGAAGTTATCTCAAACTCAACAGTTGTGTCATTGTATCCAATAGCCTCATGGATATCTTTGCCTACAGTCTTGTCGCAGTCATCGCCGAGAATAAAGATTCCGTCCTCTATAGCATATGGGAAATCGTGAACAGAAAGTCCAAGCTCGCCCAGAGAGCAAAGCATACCATTAGAAGCAACGCCTCTCAGCTTGCCCTTTGTTATCTTCACCTGCTTGCCCTCATGTAGAACAGATGACTTGTGCTTTGCAACTGGCACAAAATCGCCCTCGTGAACGTTCTGAGCACCGGTAACTATCTGAACAGGCTCGTCCTCTCCAACATCTACCTGAGTGATGAACATATGGTCAGAATCAGGGTGACGCTCCATAGAAACTACCTTGCCCACAACAACGTTAGAAATATCCTCGCCCTCCTGCTCAAAGCACTCTACCTTTGAGCCTGAAAGCGTCAGAGCGGAAACAAAATCCTTTATCGGCATATCGCAGTCTACATAGTCTGCAAGCCATTTCATTGACAAATCCATTTATTATTCCTCCGTAATCTTATCATTTACCGCAGTTTTGTATCTTCTCGTCCAAGTCCTTTAAAAACAGCGGTCTATAAATATAGAAATCTTTCCACCGCTTTATGTTCACAGTATATTTTATCCCGAAATTATCAGTTATCTCAGCTTTCATGCTGTCATTGACACCATTTGTGCTGTGAACTATGGTCTTGAACTCTCTAATATCCGTATATTTTATAAGCAGTTTAGCCTTAGGCACATACATATATCTGTCAAGTAGATAAAAGGTCTTGTATTTGAACTCGCTTCCCTCTATCTCGCTTTCCAAAGCCAGCATATCCTGAGCGTCAAATTGCTCCAGCCTTGCAAGGTTCCCTCTGTATTGTTTTACCTGCCTTTTAAATCCTCTTATTCCGATAAAAAGCAGGATACCAAGAAAAATCACCAGAAACCCACATAACACTAGCATATCCCATGCACTCTGCTGTTCTTTTACAAGCATGACCGATAACCCACCGCCAACGCCTACTATCAGCGCCATAAGTATGCTGATAGCCGCCGACGTTACAAGTTTAGCCTTTGACGGCACAAGCTTTCTGTAAAGCCTGCTCTGGCTCATAACTTCATTCATCAGAACTGCTCTAAAAATCTCATATCGTTCTCATAAAGCAGACGCATATCATTGATGTTGTATCTGCCCATTGTTATTCTTTCAAGACCGATACCAAATGCAAATCCGCTGTAAACCTCAGGGTCAATGCCACAGCCCTCAAGTACCTTAGGATGTACCATACCTGCGCCGAGAAGCTCTACCCAGCCCTCCTGCTTGCACATTGAACAGCCCTTGCCATGGCAGTTGAAGCACATAAGGTCAACTTCAGCAGAAGGCTCTGTGTATGGAAAATGGTGCGGACGAAGTCTTATCTGAGTGTCCTCGCCGTAAAGACGCTTCATAAGAAGCTCCAGCGTACCCTTAAGGTCAGCCATAGTGATGCCCTTGTCAATAACAAGACCCTCTATCTGGTGGAACAGCGGTGAATGTGTAGCGTCCACTGTGTCAGAACGGTAAACTCTGCCAGGTGAAATGATTCTGATAGGCGGCTTTCTCTTTTCCATTGTTCTTATCTGAACAGAAGAAGTCTGTGTTCTAAGAACAACGTTCTCATTGATGTAGAATGTATCCTGCGTATCTCTTGCAGGGTGAGATTTAGGCATATTCAGTGCCTCAAAGCAATAGTGGTCTGTTTCAACCTCTGGACCGTCCACAATATCAAAGCCCATACCAAGGAACACTTCCTCTACCTCTTCAAGAGTAGCGTTCAGAGGGTGAGGTCTGCCTATTCTTGTTTTCTTGCCCGGAAGCGTAACGTCTATAGCTTCCTCTGTAAGCCTTACCTGCTCCATTTTGCTCTTAAGCTCTTCCTTACGCTTATTGAGAGCATTCTCGATATCAGCTCTTACCTTGTTTGCAAGCTGACCGATAACAGGTCTTTCCTCTGCGGAAAGCTTGCCCATTTGCTTAAGTATGGAAGTTATCTCTCCCTTTTTGCCAAGAAATCTTACTCTGAAATCTTCCAACAGCTTGGCGTCATCAATATGTGAAAGTTCTTCTTTCGCACGCTCGTCAATGCTTTTCAACTGTTCTTTCATTACTTATCCTCCTATAAAAATAAGCCCTGCCCCGACTAAACAGGACAAGACTTTGAAATTCTTGTTTATACCACCTATCAGTAAAGAGCCAACACTCTCCCGTCCTTAACGCAGACAGACGTTCACGCTTACTAAAGACTATCTCTCATTCGGCATGACCACTCGCAAGTGAACTTCATTTTGTCAGGATATAAAGCCGCTTTCAGAAAACGCACACACGCCGCAGCTTCTCTCTGAAGACCCTTAGCAAAACTACTCTCTCGGTCATAGTGTTTAAAGTGTATTGATACAATAATATGTTATCACATTCTGCCCCACATTTCAAGGGCTTAACAAAAAGTTTACAACTACAGTCCATGCTTATGAAGCCTGTCCCACTTCATATCCTCCTCGGAGTAATAATCGTCCTTCTCGTCCTCTATCTTGTTGTATTCCTTGTGTGGATAACCTATCTTCTCATAAAAGTCATTAATAAGCACAAGCTTGCCCTTAGTGTCCTGAAAGCTCAGAGCTATCATACCGTCCTCAAGCACAAAAGCTTTCTCCCTGCCCTCTTTGTCCTTTATCACAAAGCTTGACTTCTCCACATTTTTCAGCACGCAAATGAGTCTGCCCTTGTTTGTCTGATAAGACTTCTCTATCTCCTCATAGTAAAGGCATATGTGCAGATAGCTTTTAGAAAGCCCCATACGCTGAGAGTGTTCAATGTGGTCTTCGTATATCCTTGTGTAAACATCGGCGTCCCGTGAAAGCGAGTAATACCAGTACATAAGCCCGCCCACAGAACAATTGCAAGCCCCCAGCAGTATAAGCAGAACCTTTGCAAAGACCGCACTTGCAAACACCGCACCAATTATGATGATAACGACCCCAAGCAGGATATTCTTATACATATTCCTCTGCATTTTTCTATGTTCTTCGATATCATGTGCCGCCTTGACCTGCCTCTCCGCCCTTGACAGCTTCGGAGGATATTCATAAACCGCCTGCAAAACATTCACCTCACAATTAGGATAACCATATGATACAAAAAATGCACAACACCCATAAGAGCATTGTACATTTTCTTATCTATTTTCAGTTTTATTATACACCCACAGTGTAAAAAAGTCAACACATTTGAATGAAATTGTGCTATATGTGTCCGCTTTTAATAAAGGAAATATGTTGCCCAACAAGGGTTGGAATTTACCCTATGACCGTTCGGGCAGTTTTCTATATATACAACATAGTATACATCTCCTTCTTTCTCGTACAAATAATCAATTTTTCTCTTGTACAATTGAATTGTTTCATCAAGATTATCCTGTGTGTATGGTATAACATAAACCGCATCATAGCCTGCATTTTCAGGGGTAACACTTTTTTCTTTTAGTTCAAAATATTCTTCTATGGTATTAAAATCTGTACCATATTTCCAAAACTCCGTATAATGTTCCTTGATATACGTTGCTTTTTCTCTTGAATATGCTGTGAGTTCTGCCTTCATAGCATCAATATCAGCCTGTGTTATCTTATCACTTTTCTTAGTTGTCGCCGTCACGACCCCCGAATACTTGCCATAGTGATTATTATTCGTCTTTTTGTCGTCCTGCTTGCAAGCCCTTATCTTGAACTGATACTTTGTCGCAGGCGCAAGCTTCTTCACAGTGTAGCTTGTCCCTGTGGTCTTGCCGATCTCTTTCTATTCGCCTTTTATGTTCTGATAAATGCGGTAATTTGTACAGCCTATCTTCGTCCAAGAAAGCTTAACGTTGTCAGTGCCAACACTGCTTACCTTTAGCCCCTTGCAAGCCTGCGGATTGGTCGCCGTGTTCCAGTTTGCGGAATATTCTCCGTAAACTTTCTTGACCTTTACAGTCTTGTATGCCCTTACTTTAAAATTTTCTCTCGTTGCATTAGGCAGCTTCTTAACTGTGTAGCTCGTACCCTTGCAATCCCCAAGCTTGTTGTACTTGCCGTTTTTTCGCATATAAACAGTGTAACCGCTCGCACCCTTTACCTTGCTCCAGTTGAGCTGTATCTCACTGTTTGAAAGCGTCTTAGATTTAAGCCCAGTTACCTTGCCAACGCTTGCCGCTTCCGCAACGATAGCCGTCTGTGAGAATATCCCCATATCCTCCGCCGCAGGTATAACAGCCCCCGTGCCCATAAGCATTGCCGCCATAACAACAGCCGCCGTTTTCTTCATACCATTCTTCATAAAAAGCACCTCTCCCGATTCTCTATAATTCCCCATATGTCATGGTAATATTATATAATACCATAAAGCCAAATATTTGTCAATACTTTTACAAAAAAATATAAAATGTTGAAAATTGCAAAATAAAATATCCTGCAAAATTCCGTAGGGGCGAACACTGTTCGCCCGTCGAAGCAACAAACAAAAAGCACAACACCCACCAAGAGCATTGTGCTTTTATCATATCTAAATCAATCAGCTATTCTTCTTGCTGTCATTCTCTCTTATCTCAACACGGCGTATCTTACCGCTGATAGTCTTAGGCAGCTCGTCCACGAACTCAACTATTCTAGGATACTTGTAAGGCGCAGTTGATTGCTTAACATAGTTCTGAAGCTCCTTGGCAAGCTCAGGAGAAGCAGTGTAGCCCTTTGCAAGCACGATAGTAGCCTTAACTACCTTGCCTCTGATAGCGTCATCAGCCGCCGTGATAGCGCACTCAAGTACAGAAGGGTGCTCCATAAGAATACTCTCTATCTCGAAAGGTCCTATACGATAACCCGAAGCCTTGATAAGGTCGTCCGTTCTTCCAACATACCAGTAGTAGCCGTCATCGTCCATGTAAGCAGTGTCACCTGTGTGATACATACCAAATCTCCAAGCGTTGTCCGTTGCCTCAGGGTTTCTGTAATACTCCTTGAACAGCGCAGGGTTTTCGCCCCTCTTAGCGTAAACAACGATCTCACCTGTCTCGCCTACCTTAACAGGCTTGCCATCGTTGTCAACTATACCGATATTGTAAAGCGGTGTAGGCTTACCCATCGAGCCCGGCTTAGGCTCCATGCCGTAAAGATTGCCCACAAGCACAGCGCCCTCTGTCTGACCGAAGCCCTCCATAAGCTTAAGACCTGTGTACTCATACCACTTGTTGAATACTTCAGGGTTAAGAGCCTCACCTGCGATACAGCTGTATTTCAGTGAAGAAAGGTCATAGTTCTCAAGGCCCTCCTTGATGAAAAATCTGTACATTGTCGGAGGTGCGCAGAAAGAAGTCAGCTTGTAATCCTGAATTACTTTCAGTACGTTTGCAGGAATAAATCTGTCGAAGTCATATACAAAAGTTGTTGCACCGCAGATAAACTGACCAAACATCTTGCCCCATGCACACTTTGCCCAGCCTGTCTCAGAAACAGTAAGGTGCAGTGAGTTCTCGTCAAGGTGGTGCCAGTGCTTAGCAGTGATAATGTGTGCCGCAGCCAGCGAATACTTGTGCAGTACCATTTTAGGATAACCGGTAGTACCAGAGCTGAAATACATGAGCATTGACTCAGTAACGTGTGTTTCGATCCTCTCAAAAGTCTTTGGATACTTGTCCATTTCGCTGAGAAAATCTATCCAACCCTCTTTAGCACCGTGAGTGATAAACTTCTCCTTCATGCCGCTGTACTGTTCAAGAGCTCTGTCCACCTGATTAGGAACATCGTCCTCCGCAGTTGCCACGATATAAGAGATAGAAGCAGCGTCAAAGCGGTAAACATAGTCTTTTTTCTTGAGCTGACAAGTTGCAGGCACAAGGATAGCGCCTATCTTCATAAGACCGTAAGCAAGGAACCAGAACTCATAATGACGCTTAAGAACAGCCATAACAAAATCGCCCTTCTTAACTCCGTGTGCCAGCATCATGTTAGCCACCTGACTGCTCTTTTCAGAAAGATCCTTGTAAGTGAAGATATGCTCCTCACCCTCCTCGTTGACCCACTGCATAGCCACCTTATCAGGCACGTTCTTAGCCAGCTCGTCTATAACGTCATATGAGAAGTTGAAGTTCTCAGGCAGGTCAAGCTTAAAGCTTTTAAGTCTGCCCTCGCTGTCAAGCTCCTCGTCAACAAACCTCTTGTAAAAATCAGCCATTACAAAACTCATATATGAAATCCTCCGTTTTAATTATATCCTGTTTATCTCATGACAAATGCTCACTATGTCCTGCGGAACTTCCGCAATATACTTCGCACCTGCATTTTCAAGTTCTTCTCTGCCCCTGAAGCCCCATTCACAGCCAATGCAGTCAAGGTCCGCATTTTTTGCCGTCATAACGTCCACATCAGAATCTCCGATAAGCACAGCTTCCTCAGCCTTGACCCCAAGCGTGCCAAGAATATTGTATATTATCTCAGGCGCAGGCTTTGTCGGAACACCGTCCTTTTTGCCCTCGATCAGGTCAAAATCTTTCTCACCGAAAATATTCTTTACAATGTAGTTCACAAAGCCGTCAGGCTTGTTTGAAGCCACCGCCGTCATAATGCCCTCATTGCGAAGCGTGTCAAGCACCTCGCAGATATGCTCATAAGGCTTGGTCTTGTTCACACATCTCTTGTTGTATTCCTCAGAGAACTCAGCATGATACTTTTTGATGTTCTCCTCGCTTCTCAGCTTCTCAGGCAAAGCCCGCTCAACAAGCTTCAAAGTACCATTTCCCACTAAATGCTTGTAGGTATCATAATCAAACACAGGAAACCCATATCTCTCAAGTACCGCGTTCATGGCGTCCCCAAGATCATAAATAGAATTTACAAGCGTTCCGTCCAAATCAAAAATACAAGCTTTATACATCTTTCTTACTCCATTCTCTTGTTTCATACCATTTACAAGTATAGCATAATATAGGATCTGGAAAATTTCAA
>OHIC01000824.1_pt1 | contig 15248 bp, 9 predicted proteins | sample 1568171 | NCBI WGS metagenome assembly OHIC01 (sample SAMEA3879506, study PRJEB24766) | human gut metagenome | biome: human-associated habitat; feature: feces | place: USA | collected 1985/1987
CCATCGATTGGAACTTTTTCGCCCGGCTGTACAATAATCACCGTGCCGATCTCCACCTCATCCGGATCTACTTTTTCAATCTGACCGTCTGTTTCAATATTTGCATAATCCGGCCGGATATCCATCAGATCACTGATATTCCGGCGGCTCTTACCGACTGCATAACTCTGGAACAGCTCTCCGATCTGATAAAACAGCATAACTGCAACGCCCTCTTTGTAATCACCGAGGGCGATCGCTCCGATGGTTGCCACTGCCATCAGAAAATTTTCATCAAACATCTGCCTGTTGCAGATTCCCTTCCAGGCTTTCCGCAGAATATCATAACCGATCACAAAATACGGAACCAGATAGAAAAGAAACTCCAGCCACTTTGGTATGGAAACAACGCTTCCTGCAATCCCGATGATAACCAGAAGCACTGCTGCCACAATAATTCGTTTCAATACTTTTTTCTGCTTTTTATTCATGGTGCCCTCCAATCTGACTGATACCTATGGAAAAAGCCGGATTTAAAGAAAGATCTCACAATCATCTTCCACTTTCTTACAGTTCTTTAACACATCCTGCATAACCGCTTTTGCATCTGCACCCTCTTCAAATTCTACGTTCATCTTCAGTGTCATGAAATTTACAGTTGCATCCTTTACTCCGGTAGTAGCTTTTGCAGCTTCCTCCATTTTATTTGCACAGTTTGCACAATCCACATCAATTTTGTAAGTTTTCTTCATCGTCGGTTTCCTCCATACTTTCCTTTTTTATTTTATCATTCTTTCATATGAGCATTTGTTCATATGTTTGATTCTATTATAGCGTAAAGTTCATAAATGTCAATATATTTTTAATACGCTGGGATTGTTTCAGAATTGAATTTTCCAGAACATTTTTTTAATAAACAGATTTGCATGTGTTTGTTAAGAAAATCAAGTGTTCTATCACTTTCCAAATTGATAGTGGACATATAGAAAATAAAGGATTGATTATGTCCCACTTGCATCGTGTGTTGGGACATATATGATATATTTTTCCAACTATGTCCCACTTATCACCGCCATCGGGACATATGTTCTCCTTGTGAAAACTGTAAGATTTATTACAGGATTTATGATAAATGGGTTATGTAAGATGTACTATCCGTTTTCTGTAATCCTTTTGTAAAAACAAAAAGAGTGGATGCTTTGGGACATCCACTCCACATGCCGGCTATGCCATGCCGTTTACGGTTTTATATTTATAGAGCATCTCCGCGTGGTTTTGTTCTTCCACCTGGATATCTGCCAGAAGTTTGCGCACATCGGAATCCCCGAATGCAAACACATCGGTATTATACGTTCCGGACACCATTTTTTCAGAACCAATGCTGTCTGTAGCAAGGAAATTATCGTTTTTCTTATCTTCCGGATTGGTCATGGAATCATATGTTGCCTTTGGCTCATACATCTTTCCATCCCTGTCATTGACGTTGCAGGACGGGACACTGCCTTTCATGACCTGTTCCAGAGACTCCACATGCTTTTGCTCCTTTTTTTCCAGATCGGCAAACAAATCCCGAAGCACCGGGTCCTTTGCTTCCTGTCCGTAACGTTTGTACTTCTCCACGCAGGAAAGTTCCTGTGTGTGCAGATCCTCAATTGTAGCCATCTCTTTTTCTGTTAAAACCATGGTTTATACCTCTTTCTTTCCATAAGATAATCTTGTTGATTGCAGAACATGAACACTCCGCAACCTTCTCCTCTAGTATCTGTAAAAAAATACAACACATACCTGGTAAAATTTCGTCAAAAAGGGTTGAAACTTCTCACAACAGATTGTATAATTTCGTTTGTATTTTATACAATGTTTACAAAAAGGTGGATTATTTTATGGAAGAACGAGAAAAATTAAAATCCCGTCTGGGATTCATTCTCCTGTCAGCCGGATGTGCGATCGGAATCGGAAACGTATGGAAATTTCCATACACTGCCGGACAGGGCGGAGGCGGTGCCTTTGTGCTGTTTTATCTGTTGTTTCTGATTATTCTCGGACTCCCGATCATGACGATGGAATTTGCGGTTGGGCGTGCCAGCCAGAAAAGTCCGGTCAAAGCCTACCATGCACTGGAAAAACCCGGACAGAAATGGCATATCCACGGGATTATCACATTGATCGGCTGCTATCTTCTTATGATGTTTTATACAACGGTCACCGGCTGGATGCTTCATTATTTTTATATGACGGTCACCGGACAGTTTCAGGGACTGGATGCCGACGGTGTATCCGGACAGTTTACCACAATGCTGAGCAAACCTCTGACCATGGGCTTCTGGATGGTGGTAGTTGTTTGCGCCGGCGTATTTGTCTGCTCCCGTGGACTGCAGAACGGTCTGGAAAAAGTAACAAAGGTCATGATGACTTCTTTGCTTATCATCATGATCATTCTGGCGGTCAACAGCTTTTTTATGGATGGTGCAAAAGAAGGCCTTGCCTTTTATCTGATCCCGGACTTTGAACGGATGAAACAGATCGGTATTGCAAAAACCATTACGGGTGCCATGAACCAGGCATTTTTCACGTTAAGCCTTGGAATCGGCGCGATGGCAATTTTGGGAAGTTATATCGGAAAGGAACGCTCTCTGCTTGGTGAATCGGTAAATATTGCCATTCTGGATACGTTTGTTGCTATCACCTCCGGACTTATCATTTTTCCGGCATGCTTTACGTTCCATGTTGACCAGACTTCCGGACCAAGCCTGATTTTTATCACCCTGCCGAATATTTTTAACCATATTCCGCTTGGCAGACTCTGGGGAAGCCTGTTCTTTTTGTTTATGTTTTTTGCAGCGTTTTCCACAATCCTGGCAGTATTTGAGAACATCATCTCCTGCGGTATGGAACTGACCGGATGCAGCCGCCAGAAATCCTGTGCCGTTAATCTGGTACTGATCATTGTACTCTCCCTGCCATGTGTACTCGGATACAATGTATGGAACTGGAAAGGTTTTTCAATCTTTGGCGGGTCTGTGCTTGACCTGGAAGATTTTCTGGTAAGCAACCTGTTCCTGCCTCTCGGTTCCCTGGTATATCTGCTGTTTTGCACAAGCCGCTACGGCTGGGGCTGGAAAAACTACACAACCGAAGCCAATACCGGAAAAGGATTAAAAATTAAAAACTGGATGCGCGGCTACATTACCTATATTCTGCCGCTGATTGTGCTTTTTATCTTTGGATTTGGCATTTATGATAAATTTTTTACAAACTAAGGAGGATTTCTTATGTATCACGCAAATGAATCACGTTACGAAACCATGAAATACCACCGCTGCGGCGACAGCGGACTGATGCTGCCGGAAGTATCTTTGGGCTTCTGGCACAATTTCGGAGATACCGGTGTGTATGAAAATATGAGACAGATGTGCTTTACGGCATTTGACCACGGGATCACACATTTTGATCTGGCAAACAACTATGGACCGCAGCCGGGCAGTGCGGAGGAAAATCTCGGGAAGATCCTTCGGGAAGAGCTTTCTTCCTACCGCGATGAACTGATCATCAGTTCCAAAGCCGGTTTTGACATGTGGCCGGGACCTTATGGAAACTGGGGCAGCCGCAAGTACCTGATTGCCAGCCTTGACCAGAGCTTAAAACGGCTCGGTCTGGACTATGTGGATATTTTCTATCACCACCGCATGGATCCGGATACGCCGCTGGAAGAAACCATGGGTGCACTCGACCAGATCGTGCGAAGCGGAAAAGCACTGTATGTCGGTCTGTCCAACTACGACGGGGAAACCATGAAACGCGCAGCTGCCATCTTAGAAGATCTGCACTGCCCATTTATTATCAACCAGAATTCCTACAATATCTTTAACCGTACCATTGAAGAAAACGGTTTAAAACAGGCCGCAGCAGATGGGAAGAAAGGAATTATTTCTTTCAGCCCGCTCGCGCAGGGTATGCTGACCGACCGCTATCTAAACGGTATTCCAAAAGACAGCCGTGTCAACACGGACGGACGTTTCCTGCATGCCGACCAGTTCGATGAAAAGCGGCTGAACAGTATCCGGAGCCTGAATGAGATTGCGGCTGCCCGTGGTGAAAGTCTCGCACAGATGGCGCTCAAATGGGTCATCCGTGACGGTGTGGTCACTTCCGTTCTGATCGGAGCTTCCCGCCCGGCACAGATTCTTGAAAATCTGAAAGTGTTAAACTCTGCTCCGTTTACGGAGGAGGAACTGGAAAAAATTGATCAGTGTGCACTTTCTCTCTAGGTAAAACAAAAACCCCGGATATTTATTTCCGGGGTTTTGTCTTTTCCTGCATCTGCTATTTGACTTTGACTTTTAATTTTAAAACTTTGGTCTTTCCATTGTTTAAGGTTACTGTCACGCGAATGGACGCAGTTCCTTTTTTGTTCGATTTTATGGTACCCTTCTTGTTTACAGATGCAATTTTTTTGTTATTGCTCTGATAAGAAATGCTTTTTACATTGTCCATATTTAAGGTGGCTGCCAGAGAAACCTTCTTTTGTTTTCCCTTCTTCACCTGAACGGTTTTATTCTTCAATGTAACCGTTTTTAATATTTTCGTTGTGACCTGATCCATATCTTTCTGATCCATAAGGACATAATCCTTATTGGAATCTGCTGAAAAATTCACATTTCCGGCTTTTGTAACCGTATAACTCTTGTCGTTTACAAGGACATAGGCACCTGTCTTTTGATCTTTTGCACACACATACAGCTTATTTCCGGTCTGTATGTCTGCTGTATTTACGGTCAGTGTATAGCTTACGTTGCCAGCCGGATCGGTGACCTGGATCGTCACATCTGTGTGTTTTCCATCGTTTTCTTCCAGTATCTGATTTATCAGATCAGCGGTCACCGTTGTTTTGATGGATTTATTTTTCCGGGTTCCGGTAACGGTTACGGTTGGTGTATTTTGTCCGGCCGCGTTTCCATCGGACGGTGTTTGTGTACCAGCTGTATTTCCGTCAGACGGAGTTTCTACATCGGTTTTGTTTCCGTTGGATGGTGTTCCCCCTCCGGCTGTGTTACCACCCGAAGTATTTCCACCACCAGAACTTCCTCCGGAAGATGAGCCGCCTCCAGTTGCTCCACCACCTCCGGAAGATGAGCCGCCTCCGGTTGTTCCACTTCCTCCGGAAGATGAGCCGCCTCCGGTTGTTCCACCGCCTCCGGTGGAACTGTCCTCTTTGATTGTAACAGTCACGGCTTCACTTGTCACTGTTTCGTAATAAGTCTGTCCATCCTTATCATCCGGCTCATATACTGCCTTAAACTGATAAGAACCGCCACGTTTTAAGCCTGATACAACCGTATCGGCTTCCCCATATACGAGTTTTTCCTGTGCCTTTATTATGGTTCCGTCCTGATAAAAAGAAATCGAACCAAGCGGAATACTGCCATTTCGGACTCCATCTACCTTTGCATACAGATGTACGGAATTACCGTTTTCTGTCTCTGCCGTAAGACGAATCGATGGTTTCGCCGCTGTAATGGTAAAGGTTCCGACTTTTTCCTCTATCACATCGTACTGGTTTCCATCCACTTTAAACCAGACATCATAACTGCCCGGCTGCACCGGAACAACATTTTTCCCATCCTGCCGATAGAAAACTTCAGGCTTTACCTGCGAATCTACCGTCTGTCCGTTGTCCGTTCGGACTACATTTACCGTGGAAACAAGGCAGCTCTGTTTCAGCCCTGTGTACGCAGCTGTCTGCTGGATGGTATCATACTGCATCTTTACGGCAATTGGATTTACTGTCACGGTTTTGTTTGCCTGGGAAGGAAGTGCCCTATCATTTTCATTGGTTGCTCCTGCATAAGAAACTGTAATTGCATTTTCTCCCATATGAAATCCGTTTGCCTCTGAAACCGGAATCTTTATGGCTGCCTCTCCGTTTTGAAGCGTGATGCCGGATACTTCATAAGGGGTCTGGTTAATGTATACTGAAAAACCAGCAGACGGCACGTGTCCCTGTAAGCTGCTATCTGTATAGACCGTCCGCACAGTAAGATTCAGTTCATCCTGCATGGACACGGCCGTTGGTAATCCATTTATCGTAGTGGTTGTTTCCCGTGAAGTAACCGTCGAACCGGATGTATCCGGATCTTTGTTTACAATCAGAACTACCTTCTGCTCAATTTGTTCATCTGCTGAAAATGGACGGATTGTGATGTAGTAGGTTCCCGGTTCTGGCAGTTTCAGTTCCCCACTAGTAGCATCTTCATAAATTTCCGGTGTAATTGTATGTACCCCGTCCTGATCTGTGGCCTGGTGAAATACCAGTCTAAGATCCGAAACATTGGCATTTCCATCATCACCAACCGTTGAATAATATATATGATTATTGAACTCTACTTCGTATGTAAGTGGAACCTGATATAAAGTTTTCCCATTTTCGGGTGTCCCTTCCTGCCATTCCACATCCAGATAATACGATTTATCACTATCCCTTATATTTGAAACATTCGCCAAAAGTACCGGATTTTTTATGGTCATATTTTTTACCGCAACCGGTTCATTCCCTGACAACTCACTGGTTTTCCAGATTTCTCCGTTTCCAGACGATGTCCGTTCCAGTGTCATTCCCGCCTGTCCGTCTGTCGGTGTAAAAGAAACCGCCGTATCCGCAGCCCTTCCAAGTTCCAGATAGGTATGACCATACTTCGCAATTCCGGATTTTCCATTTCTTCCATTTAGGGTTTCAAATGTAAGTGCACCCGTAATGGTATCTGTAACATTCAGCGTCTGTTCTTTTCCTAAGATCAGTCGGTTTCCTGCTGAATCCGCACTCACAATCGAATGTACCTGTGGAGTTTCCATCTGGGAAAGATCAATCGCACTTGCCCCTTCCAGCCTGACCGTACAGCTGTCCAACGCTGCCGGTGCAAATGTTCCACCGCCCTTTACTGTGAGGTTTCCTACTTTGCTTATACCTGGAATTCCGGTATAGGACTGGTCGGTATCCATGGTCAGAAATGTCTTCCCTGCGTGATTTTCAGATACTCCGTACACCTGTTTCGTATCGGAACCGGTAAGTGAAATTTCCACATCGCCGGAAACCGTATATTGTCCATCCGCTGCCGGTGGATCCGGCTCCTGCGTGGAAAACCAGTCATCCTGATTTACATATGGTTCAATGGCACCGGATGCATAGATTTCTCCATTTTGCGTACCGGAAACGTGCGCAAGCACGATCTGTGTCTTACCATCATATGTTCCGTTCATGGAACCGGCATAAATATTCCCCAGATTGGTACCACCCCCCGTAATCAGAATCTGTGCCTCTGATCCCGGATGATTCCCCATATTCTTTCCATTCTCATAAAGGGATCCGCCAAAGATATCTACATAGCGGAATCCGCTGTCGCACGTAACATTCTCAAGAACAAGTTTATGCCCATTTGCAAAAATTGCATCGTGCAGACGATTGGAAAACCGCAGCGTAATGTTTTTAAATGTCACATCCGTATTCAGGATAAATCCCCCCTTACGGTTGGAAAAAGTATTTCCATTTCCGTTGACGGTCACGCTTTTATCAAAAATAAACGGTTCCGCAGCCTCGGCATTTAAAAAAGCACCACTTCCCAAAATTGAGATTTCATCCCCATTGCCGGCAGCCGCATAGGCATCCTCAAATAAATTGTAGGGATTTCCATAGCTTCCATCTCCGGAATGGGTAGAATTTCCATCTTTAAATTCCGTATAGATCGTTTTTGCCGCTGTCTGCACAGCCTCCTGCGCCTTTACCGGCACGACAGGCTGCACGGTAATACACATGGTGAGCACGATAAAAAATGCCCATAGACGTTTTGCTACATTGTCTGGTTTCATCTGATTGTTCTTTTTCATCCATTTCTCCTGATAATAAGAACAGGGGGATGAGTCAAAAACTCATTCCCCTGTCACTTCATTGATAGTCTCTACCATCATCCTAACATGGTTTCCGATCATCGTCAACAAATTTATGACCTGTTTTTATACCTATATCATCTGCTGATTTTATATTTTATTATTTCTATCTGTTCTATCTGTGTGATATCAATCTTCTGATTGAAAATATAACGAGCCCCACAATATTTCATTTCACTTGCAGATGCATAGCCATCTCCAAACTCTTCAAGATCTGTACCATCCATGAAAGGATGTTTCTTTTTTTCAGTTCCTTTTCTGTCATCGGTAAGAGGTAACTCTCCTATGGAATATTGCTTTCCGTCTTTTGTTGTTGCAACTACATGATAAAAACACCCTTTTTCTCTCCAGTCATTGACGGGACAAATACTAACCGTATAAGGTGTAATTTCAACAGGGATTGTTTTTTTTGTTTTCTTAACATCCGCTTTTAACATCTTCTCCTTCATTGGAACAACTTTTCCCTTAACCAAAACATTTTTTAATGGCGTATTTGAATTATCCGGTGATTGAAATCCCTTATATACTTTCGGATTTTTCCACGCAGTATCATCGGAATAAAAGCCGCACACATTGATCTGAATACCATCACCTGTATCTATTACATCCACCTTACTGGTAGTATCTAACCCACCTAACCAATAATTTGTTCCTTCCAAAGATTTTACGTTCGGAAGGAACACCTTTGCACGCATAACCTTCGTATTTGAAGCAACCTGAATTGATGATATGATTATCTTTTGCTCTTTTCTGCCATCATCTTCTCTACTGTTTGATTTTGCATCAGAATTTTTTCCACACGCACACAGACAATATAGCATTGTAAAAATTAATAAGTACAGACTGATTTTCTTCATTCATAATCCTCCAATTTCTTTTTCTTTAAAACACTAAGGATTAATATGCTTCCTATCACTATAATTCCAATGCCAGCCACATATTTCATCGAACTTCTGCTCTGTACTCCAGCTCCTGTACTTACCTCAGAATCTTCAATATAAGTATCTGAAATCTCCGCTACAGAATCAAATGAATAGACACCGCTTTCCACATTTTGAGTTTCCGGAATTTTCTCCATAACCGGATACTGATACCCTAAGGAAATCCAGATACGTGCTGTTTCATCATCCATCCCAAGTGCAACCGGCTGTCTCATTCCCGGTTGACTTCCCACCAGTACTACTCTCGTACAGTCCGATAATGCCTCTCGTTTTTCCAGAAGTATATCATAGTAAGGTTCCACTGTATGTTCTGCTATCTCTGTAATCATCCATTTTCCGGCATGATTTTTTACTTCTTCCTGTTCTGCTTTTGTCAATACAGACTTTGCTTCTTCACGCAATGGAAGTCCTTTGGCTACGGTAAACATTCCATATGTCTTTTCCATTTTAAAAGGAATGACCCATACATAATTTGCACTTTCCAGAGCACTTGTGAGTTTTTTCGTATCTGCCGTCTGCAATTTTATAAGATTACAATCCACATATACTTTTAATGCCTTGTCATAATCGATGGTTGCATCCGGCTCTTCTTTTTTCATTTCATCCTGTAAATTACTGATTTCTGTCCAATCGTTGCTCGTTATTAACTGATCCTGATCTGAAACCGGTATTTCCGCGGCATAGACAGCAGAACCTGCTATCGTAAAAATTGTAATCATCATAAGCATTATTTTTAAAATATTTTTCATAGCCATCCCCCCTCTCTTGTGTATACTATACTTCATTTTTCCCATTATTCTTTCTGCATGTTAAAATTGGTTTGATTTTCGTCAAAATCTGCATTAAAAATCCCATAGCATACACCATGGGATTTTTTCAAAGATATAACACAATCTGAACCTCAAATATATTTTCATCGATATTTATAGATTTCCATCCCCCGTATTTGTCTACAACATCTGAAATATTCTGCATACCGATTCCATGCAATGCCTGTTGTTTCTTCCTTGTCAGTAAACGTTCTCCCTGTTTATTGACTTTTCCATCAAACGTATTTTTCACCTGTATACCCAGAATTCCCCTGTCATATTGTATCCGAATCTCCAAAAAACGATCTTTTATCTGCTCCATTGCCTCAATTGCATTGTCCAACAGATTTCCAAACAAAACATTCCAATCATATCCATCCACTGGCAACTGGCACGGAATCACAATCTGCGACTGAATCTGACAGGACATTGCCTCCGCTTTTGCCAGTTTATGATTCAAAATCATATCCAGTTCCAGATTCCCCGTATTCACATACTTATGCTCCGTCTGCAAATGCTCACTCATTTTATTTACATATTCCTGTGCCTTATCATACCTTCCTTCATTAAGATATGTCTGCAGAAGATACATATGGTTTTTCATGTCATGCCGCAAAGAATCCAGCTTTTTCTGATTCTGCTGCATGATATGCATCTGCTCCTGATAGGCCATCATATGTTCCTTTAAAAGCCGTTGCTGCATTTTATCCTGATAAGCTTCTCCCAAACGGTCATACAAATAGAACATTCCAAGATCTACAACGATCATAATAGCCAGTGATAATACTGTTTTTGGCGAATTTTCGCCGGATACACTCTCAAGAGCATATATCCAGACAATATTTCCGGCTAATACAAGAATCATAAAGTAATAGTTCTGTGTTTCCATAACCCTTCGCCGACATATCACCTGTCTTATTCCCATTGCTATGAGCAGATTGACCATTGCCCCTGTGATGGTTCCCATTGCCCGCCCTTCGGAAAACAAAGAAAAATCTCCCAGATAATAATACATGATAAATTCAATGGTAAGCCCCAGCAATACTGTAAAACAACCTGCCATTATTTTCTGCAGTATACTTCCTTCATACAATATACCTTCTGCCGCCCAGAGAAGCAGTACCATACTCACCGTAGTTCCCATGGCATTTCGAAAACCAAATGCAACAATTGTATTAATAAGCCATACGATCACATAAACAATATTTGCCATCCGTGGCAGTTTTCTTTTCTTTTCCAGAAAAACATCCGTCACTTTAAAACTTACATACACACTTAATATGTTACATACCGCTTCAAATATTCTTTCTATGTTATTCACCCGCCACACCTCATCTTTTCCATAATTGCATGATCAAGGTTATTTTTCATAGACCGACTGACCGGAATGTCATCCCCATTGATCATGTGTACGCTGTCTTTCTGAAAAGATTCTGCATACCGCAGATTAATGACATAAGATTTATGTACCACGCAGAATAAATGCGGATTCAACGCAGGAATAACCTCCGAAAGTTTTCCATAAACACATAATGTATCATTTGCTGTTACCACTTGAATTTTTCTGGCAAGGCTCTGCAAATAAAAAACAGAATGTTCTTCTATCCGTATCGAATTTCTTCCTTTCCCAATTTCTATAATATGTGGCTGAAACTGATACAGCCTTTCATATTCATCTAATATATAATCTACTCGTTCCTGTTGTATGGGTTTCACGAGGAAATTCATTGGACGCAGATCAAAAAGCTGCATGGCATACATTTCTTTTGCCGATACAAAAACAATCTGCATGGATTCATATTGGATCTGGGATCGAATCCAGTTTCCAACGATAATCCCCGAGCTGTCCCCTAATTCAATATCCAAAAATAACAAATCATACCTTTCGCTTTGCTGCAGTTTTTGAATAAATTCTGCTCCACTTGTATAACCGTCAACATCCACTTTTATTCTTTTCATTTCTGCAAACCGAAAAATACTTTGTTCCAATTTATAAATAAATTGTATATCATCATCACATATTGCTACTTTTATCATTGTATATCCTGTAATTTATTTTCCTCTCTATTTCAGGATTTCCTGCAGCCGCGCATCTGTATGCAGGAGTTCCTTCGCGCGATCCCTATATTGCTGCTCATGCAGATACGTATAGCGGAACGGTTTGATCGACGGTGCCAGATCAACTGCTTTCTCAAAATCCTCCCGCCGAAGATCCAGTGTTTTTACATAATCCCAGAACCCCGTCTGCATAAAAATTGTGTCTACCCTCCGGTAACGATGATCCTGCACAACACTCATCAGATAGGTTGCAATGCCAACCTGAATACCATGAAGCTGCGGATGCTCAAGCATCTTGTCCAGCGCATGGGAAATCAGATGTTCGCTGCCGCTCGTTGGCGCACTGCTGCCCGCAATCTCATTTGCAATTCCGCTCATTGCAAGAGAATCCAGAAGTTCCTTTAAAAACAGATCATCCTGTATCGAAGTAAACGGTGTGCGCACAAAACTGTTGACTGCTTTCTTTGCAATCATGACAGCAAAATCATTGACTTTTCCGTACCCATGTTCTTCCTCAAAAATCCAGTCATACAGTGCCGTAATTTTTGATACCATATCGCCGATTCCGGAATATAAAAATTTCTCCGGTGCACTGCGGATAATCCTTGTATCCACCACAATCCCATATGCAAGTTTTGCCGGAACGGACTTGCGGCGTCCTTCCACCAGAAGGGAAGCACTGGCACTTGAAAAGCCATCGCTCGATGCCGATGTCGGGATGCTGATAAACGGCAGATTTCGCAGAAATCCACAATATTTCGCACCATCAATCACTTTTCCGCCACCGATGCCGATGACTGCCTGCGTCTTCGCCGGCATGGAAAATGCAAGACTGGTCAGATCTTCCAACCGCACGGTATCAAGTTCCTGATATTCTAAAATATCAATGTCCTCCTGCTGCAATGCTTCCATAACGGTAGAACCAAACATTTCTACAAGACCGTTTCCAAACAATACAACTACTTTCTGTAACTGTAACTCTTTTAAGTAAATCCCCAGATTGTCCAATGCACCCGCACCGATCTTTAAAAGTGCCGGAATGGAAATGTGTTTTCCTGCCATAATAAATGTTCTCCTTCTCATTCTCTTTTCTATTGATTTTAGTATAAACAAAGGTTCCTGAAATTACAATCAATTCCCCCGAAAAAACACACACGCTTCTCTTTACAATTATGGGTAAGAAAAAAGACGATTTCCTGCGAAACCGTCTTTTTCTTATTAAAATTTTGACGAAACTCCTGTAAATTTACTTTGTCACTTTGATCGTCATCTTTACAGTCTTTGTCTTTCCGTTCTTTAAAGTGACTTTTACTTTCACAACTGCTTTGCCAGCTTTCTTTGCGACAATTGTACCATTTTTATTCACGGTTACAACCGACTTTTTGGAAGATGTATAAGTGATCTTCTTTACATTTTCCATGTTCAGGTTCTTATCAAAAGTAACTTTTGCCTTCTTTCCGTTTGCAACCGTTTTCTTGGTATCCTTTAATGCAATACTCTTTAAGATTTTACTGCTCAGGGCTTTTGCATCCTTCTCATTCAGCAGTACATAATCACCGGCATCTTTGGTATCCGCTGTCACAGTTCCGTCTTTGGAAACCTTATAAGTCCTGCTGCTGATCAGGACTTTTTCTCCTGTCTTTTTATCAACTTTTACAAGTGTCAGCTTTTTGCCTGCCTGCAGATCCTTCGCATTGACAGATACGCTGTTCATCACTTTGCCGGAAGCGTTCTTTGTTGTCTGGGTAATCGTGATGTCGCTGGTTCCTGCCTCTTGGACTAATTTTGCAACCACATCTGCTGAAATTGTAGTCTTCTTTGTCTCGGAAGCATTCTTTACTGTTTTGTCCAGCTGTGCCCGGGCATCTGTCACTTCTCCCTTATCGTTCTTTTCAACGGTAAGTGTCGCATTTGTATCTTTTGCAATATTCTCAAATGTTTTGTCCGTTTTCCGGGTTTCCGATGGTTTTGTATCCGGTGTTGTTGTGCTGCCGGAATTTCCACCAGAGGTACTGCTTCCGGAGGAAGAATTTCCGCCATTATTTCCACTCTGGCTGATCTGTTTTACCGCAATCAGGCCATCGGCATCTGCTTTTGCAGCTTCTGCATCACTGATCGTTGTTCCTTTGAATGCATCAAAGTAAAGTACCGATTCCACATCTACCGCGGAACCTGCCGGGTTGGAATTACACCAGAGTCCGAATGCCTGCACATCTTTTAAAGCATCCCCACTAAGTTTTCCACCCGTCTTCCCTTTAAAAGCTGAGAATGGAACGGTTACTTCATAGGCATCTTCTGTCTTCGCAAGATTGGTCAGATATACTTCATACTCTTCTCCTCCTGCCTTGATCTGTACAACAACCTTCTGCCCTTTTCCATCAAGTTTTGTCCAGAATTTCAATGCATTATAGGCTGAAAAATCTGTATTGCCCAGACTTGCATTTACCAGACCCGTCCAGACTTCCGAACCGGTTGTTTTTAATTTGTAACTAAATGCAGCACCATATGTACCGTCTGCCTTATGCTCCTGATCCAGCGTAAAGGACGAACTGCATCCAGCGGCAGAATTTCCACCGTAAGCTGCATCCAGAAGTCCATTACTCCCGACATAGTAGTCAAAATTTTCCAGCACACCTGCCGGAGCTTTGTCCTTTTCTTTTCCGATACTCAGATTTGTGATCGTGGACAGTTCTTTTCCATCTGCAACGAGTGTAATGGATGCAACATCTGTTTCTCCGATCTGATCCATTTCCTTTTGTGTCAGCTGCGCCGTATAGAATCTGTCGGAGCCTTTTGCAGCCGGCAATGTCAACTGTTTGCCTTTTGCCGTATCCTTTACAACAAACGATACTTCACCGGCATTGGAAACACTTGCCTTTAATGCAGTTGGCTTTAAAATCGTATCCATATCAAACGGTGCTACCATGTATCCGCTGACATCTTTGTAATTATCCGTCTTTACTCCTGCGTACTTATCGATATTGCCATAGAAATTCGTACCGTTTCCAAATACTGAATCCGCGTTGTTGTAGTAATCAATAAACTCATTGACCATTTCCTGACCCATGGTATCACTGTATTTATACGGCACATAGAAATTGGTATCGCTGAAATTTGCCCATACCATATAATATGGCATGTCGTTTTTCTTTGCGATATCATTCACTTTCTGATACCAGTTCACACCCGACTTTGCCTCACTGACCGGATTATTTTTTACAAGAAGCCCTTCGTTATCACTTCCATCCTTTTTCATCACACGTACACCGGTCTCCGAAATCGCAGCCAGCTTGTTATGCTGTTTTGCAAGTGATGATACAACCTGACAGGTCTGATCCAGATGATCAAAGAATGAAGTATCACTCTCTGCCGGATAAGTATTAAAGTCGTTGTAATAATCAAATGCCAGAATGTCTACACAGGCATCTCCCGGATACCGCGACATATACTCTGCCTCGGTCTCCAGCGGTCCGTTTGGCGAATACACATAAAGCATATTGTGCACGCCTTTGAATTCCAGATA
>OHIC01000848.1_pt1 | contig 14966 bp, 5 predicted proteins | sample 1568171 | NCBI WGS metagenome assembly OHIC01 (sample SAMEA3879506, study PRJEB24766) | human gut metagenome | biome: human-associated habitat; feature: feces | place: USA | collected 1985/1987
TCTCGTAATAAAGAAAGTTCAATTTTTTCTCCAAATAATATCTGTTTAGTCTTAAATAAAATTCTAGCTCCACAATAAATATTATAAGTTGTGAATGAACAGATTAAACTGTATATTAAAATATTACCAACATTTAATTCCAATACTCTTATTACTATATCTCCTATCATTGTAATTATTACTGCCGTAGTATATTGAGGCACTTTATAAAATTGAAAAACGTCCTCAATAGAGAAAAATAAGTAATATTTTTTCACCAAGGTAACAACAACACAAACTACACCAATTACAATGCTCGATAAGCCCATTACAACATCTGTTATACCGTTAATATCCAACTGTATATTAAAAATGCCGAAATCATACTGAAAGACATATAGAGCCGATCCTATTAACACTCCCACAGCAATTTTGCTCAAAAAAGGTGCTAAAAACCATTCAGTATCATATGTTAAATATATATTTTTTGCAGAATAATCATTATTTGATCTGAACATCAATTCTGTATAATGCCTATTTTTATTTTTGAATTTTGCTTCCAAATATGCCATAACCAGAACACAAAAATACATAATTACAGTTACTGTAATCCACATTAATATAATGCACTCATTTATCACCTATACTCCTCACTTTCTCCATTATATATTCCTGTTTTTATATAAAAATCATTAATCCAAATATCAGTTAAATCATTCACTGAATATTATATATCATTTGTTTTTCTATGCATAGTTATGTCATTCTTCTATTTCTCAATTTCCACTTACAGAGCATATCTTTAACCGCTTCTATCCCCCTCCCATAATTACATAATTCTACACCTATCAATGTCCAATTTTCTCCACACAAGCCAATCTCCTTAATCCCCCCATCCACCTTCGCCCCACATAAAAAGACCGGCAACAGACGCCTCCATCGTCCACTGCCGGCCCACACTTTCATCAAACCTGCTTATACAGGCTTTCACAACTCTATGCCTAATCCTAATCCAATACCATCACACTCGCTCCAGCCCCACCCCAATCTTCAAGTTTCTCTCCGTCTCCACCATATCAAACTTAACCACATAGCACCCTATATCTCCCCTGATACCGGTTATAGTGCCCTCACCGAACACCTTATGTCTCACCCGGTCGCCGGGCTTTAGCTCGGTGTCCAGCGGCATATAGCGGCTTTCATTTGCGGCTATGTAGCTCTTCGTGTCGTCCACTAGGCGCTGCGGGAGCTCGCTCACGTAGTCGATTGCTTCCCGGTCTATGTTGAAGATAAACCTGGAAGGATATCTAAATGAATCATCGTAGTTCAACCCCTCGGCATCGCTGATATACAGAGCCTTCTCCGCTCTGGTAAATGCCACATACGCCATTCGTCTTTCTTCCTCTAGGCGTTCCTCTGTATCCACGTGCTTACTTGGGAATATCCCCTCATTCATCCCGCACACGAACACATAAGGGAATTCCAATCCCTTTGCCGTGTGAACTGTCATCATGGACACTGTCTCTTTGTCTTTTTCACGGTCATTGTTCGTGTAGAGCGCGATGCTCTGGAGATATTCCTCCAGAGTATTCTCCTCACCTGACGTCTTCTCGTATTCATCTACAGACTGCTTGAATTCCGCCAGATTATCCAGACGCTCCTGCTCACCCGACTGTCTGAGCATCGCCTCATACCCGGTCTGATCCAGTACCTCCGTCACCAGATCTGACAGACTCTTTTCCTTATAGGTCTTCTTGAACGCCTCTATGGTATCCACAAATGCTGCAGCCCCAGTTGACTTGATCGTTTTATCCTCCAGAATGTCCAGGAGACCGTTATACAGTGAACATCTGTGACTCTCCGCGTATGCCTTTACGAGAGCCATTCGTTTCTTGCCGAAGTTGCGCTTTGGCTCATTGATCACGCGGCGAAATGACAGATCGTCCGAATAGACTATCATCCTGAGATATGCAAGTACATCCTTTATCTCTTTTCTTTTATAAAACTCCACTCCACTGTACAGTGTATACGGAATCTTTGCCTTGATGAACGACTCCTCTATATTTCTCGATACAAAATGAGATCTGTACAGCACCGCCATCTCATTGTACGATGCACATTCCGACACCAGTCTCTGTATCTCCGAGGTCATCCACTGAGCCTCATCCCCGGTCGTCCTGGAATGTATATATATAGGTCTTCTGCCCGACTCCTTATACGCCTCAAGCCTGTGCGGAAGCCTCTTCTTGTTCTTCTCTATGAGCGAGTTGGACACAGCAAGTATCTCTGGTGTTGATCTGTAATTCATATCAAGGAATATGGTTCTGGTATTCTCATGTGTCTCGTCAAATTCAAGTATGTATTCTATCTGTGCCCCGCGCCATGTATATATGGTCTGATCCGGATCTCCCACTATGAACAGATTCCTGTGATATCCACTGAGAATCTCTGCCAGCGCATACTGACTGTTGCTCACATCCTGAAATTCATCCACCATGACATACATCATCCGCTCCTGCCATTTGATCCGCTTCGTTTCATCTGTCTGAAGTATATACAATGCAATCGTTATGAGATCGTCATAGTCAAGCCCATACACCTTCTTCTGCTCATACAGATATCCCAGGAATACCTTATCCTCCACCTTCTCTGCCTTCTCATAGTCTGCAAGAAGTTTTTCGTTCCCTATCTCCGCAAGATACGGTATATGCAGCATCTGACTTTTCAGGGCTGTTATATGATCTCTCGCAGAGTCAAATGTATATGTTCTCGACTGTATATGTGCATTCTCATACACAGTCTTGAGTATCTCCTCTGTATCTTCGTCATCCATGACCACAAAGTTCTGTGGGAAGTTGATCGCATGTATGTCTTCCCTCAGCAGCTTCACACAGAATCCATGAAATGTACAGATATAGCCAGTATCACTGTCACCTATCATCTGTCTTATCCTCTTGCTCATCTCCCTGGCTGCCTTGTTCGTAAATGTGACACACAATATATTCGAAGTTGATATTCCCAGCTCATTGACAAGGTATGCATACCTATGAGTAAGCGCCTTCGTCTTCCCGGTCCCCGCACCTGCAATGATCCTCACGTATCCTTCTGTGGTTGTAACAGCATCCAGCTGCCTCTCGTTGAGTGTGCTCAGATAATCCTCTTTATCTTCCATTCTGTTATCTTGAATCCAGTTATCTTCCATCCCACTATCTCCCATCCTGTTATCTATCATAAAATCTTTAATATTATCTTTCTTATAATCTTCTCTAAAATCACAATTAAATCTCCATCAGCACCGCAAACATATGTTCAGTATAACAAATATATCCTGTACTGTCATCACCCTTTTAGTTTGTAACAATTACAAATAGCAGGGCACAACCAACCCGAAAGCTGATCATGCCCTGCCATCAATACTGCTATGTCTATTTCTTGTAACTTATGCTACTTTTTAATACTTTTTATATATCGCATTCTTTGGCGCTGCCACACCCTTTGCCTTAATCTTAGCCATATATGACTTATAGTATTTCTTTGGTATCTTGAATGTTATCTTTGACTTTGTGCCCTTGAATGCATTCTTTGATACAGTCTTGAGTTTTGCCGAACCAACTTTGACAGTGGCAAGGCTCTTGCAGCCGCTGAATGCTGATGCACCTATAGTCTTAACATTTGCGCCAATTGAAACTGCTGTCATCTTGCTGCATCCACCGAATGCACTCTCTCCTATGGTTGTCACCTTTCCGCCAACAGTCAGTGTCTTAAGTGATGTGCAGCCATAGAAAGCAGCCTTGCCTATGGTTTTAAGCTTATTATTTACCGGCATTGCTGTGAGCGACTTACATTTATAGAATGCATAACCGCCTATAGCTGTAACATTCTTGAATGCCGGAATAGTCTTGAGTGCTGTACATCCACTGAATGCATATGTTCCTACAGAGACAACATTTGCACCTCCAGCAACCTTGACAATACTCTTGTAGTCCTTGAATGCTTTGCTGCCTATAGCTGTAACTTTAAATTTCACTCCGTCTATAGTTACAGTATCACTGATCGTAAGTGTCTTGAACTTTCCATTGGTCTTGGCAACTGTTGTGCCTATAAGTCCTACAGTTCCCTTGCCCTTCAGATCAGCATTTGTGATCTTGTACTTGTATACTATGTTAGTTCCTGGCTGCTTTACTGCAAATACAGAATTCTTTTCTATCTTGATCTGGAATGTCTCTGTGATAGTTCCTCTGTATTTTCCGATACCATTTATTGTAACCGTTGCAGTGCCATGTTTTTTATTGTTCGAATATGCTACCGTGTAATCAGTACCCTTTCTTAGAACCGTTCTGCCCGATGTAACTTTCAGATTCTTTAGGGTAATTGTTCTTCCAGTATATTTCTGAGAATCAAGTCCGGATACCTTTATCTTGTATTTTGGATCAGTGATATCCCTGCCAAGTGCCGGGATCGTCACGGTCTTCACATATCCGCAGACCTTACACTTATATACCTTGCTTCCATCTGTTGTATCAGTAGGACTTGTCTTTATGCTTCCTGAGTCAAATGTATGCTTTGCCTTATTCTGGATATCCTTGCAGCTGCATTCCTTCCAGTGATATGTAGCATCGCTCTTGTATGCATCGCCATAATCATGTACATGCTCTTTGATGATCTCAACCTGTACTGGGAATACCACACCTCTGTAAGCTCTGTTCCAGCCCTCTACTCCTGACCAGTCATAGTTAGTTATATCAGCAGGCTTAAAGCACAGCTTGTATGTTCCGCCATCTTCAGCCTTTGTTGTTCTGTCTGTGTACCATGTGTAGATTCCATTCTCTGCCTCCGGAAGTACTATATCAGCCAGAGTGTCATTTTCTTTTGCTGTGAGCTTGTCTATAGCCTGTGTGAACTTAGCCTCAGCCGGCTTTACCTCAACTGTGATCTCTATATGCTCTGCTCTTTCATATACATCCTCATCAGATGGCACAAATGTTGCAAGGAACTTCTTTGTTCCAACGTCGCCGACTGACTCATCAGCATTTTCCCAGATGAACATTCCGCCTTCTACCTCTGGAATAACAGCCTTTCCTACAGTTTCTCCATATATAGCTGTCACTCCCTCAGGTACAGTGTATACAGGATCCTGCTTTCTCACATATACCGCAAGCTTCACTGATATTCTGACACTGCCGTCCTCTAACTGCTCATACGTTCCTGAAGCAGTATCAAGCTTGCTCCAGTCATAGTTGACTGTATCTTTCGGTACAAAGTATGCATCGTAATTGTCTTCGGATCCAGCCTTGCCAACCAACTGTGTGCTGTCTGCCCAGCTATATACACCAAGTGGTGACTTTGGAAGTGCTACATCAGCAAGTGTTTTGCCTGCATATGCGGTTCCGGCCTTTGATGCAGCAAGTGTCGGGATACCCTTATCTATCTTCTCTATGGTGAGCGTGAATTCAGCTGTGGTCTGGTTCTGTCCTCTCACAATGATCTTCACTGTCTGAGCCTCAGCAGAAGCCTTGACCGGAGTACCATATATCTTGCCACCTGACATCTCAAGTCCATCAGGAAGTGTCTGCCCCTTAGCAAGTGAGTATGCGACATATCCGTTTTCAACATCCTCATCATTCTGAACCTCGATCTTTGTGAGGTCATAGAGCGGATCAAACTTGCTAGTTGTCACTCCAACCTGTGCTACAAGCTTATCCTCAGTCTTTGCAAGAGTTATATTGGTTGCTTCCTGCTTCGCCATGTTGATCACAGCATGTGTCGGCTCATATACCACTGTTCCGCGCCACTTGACATTGTTACTTGACGTTGCCTCATTCTGTGCTGAACCATATACCACAGAATCTATCTTCATTCCGTCTATCGGTTCGCCGTCAACTGTCACATAGAAATCCATATTTCCAGCTATGTATACATTTGCATCACCGTCAATGCCTGACGTCTTCTGATAGTTAGCATTTGTTGCCGCTATGCTTATCTTTGCATCCTCACCCTTGAAGCAGTATGCCGGATACTCTGCATCAACTTTATAGTACACACTGCTGTAATTTTTCAGCACATACTTAAGATTCGGAATCGTTGTTGTGAGTACCTTTCCAACATCCGAGAAGTTGTTATAATATGTCTCTTCCAGAGAACCATAATTTACTATGGTTCCACTGTTGACCATATTTCCGAATGTAAATGTAGCAGCTTCACGGTTGATGAACATTGAAGAAGCATTGATCCTTGTACTGTATGACCTGTCAGAAACCGTTGTGACGGTTCCATAGTTGTCAACTTTACCGCTGATACTTGATGCGCTGCTGTCACCAACGTACATATACTTCTTTGTATTCCAGATTCCATTGTTGACAAATGTTCCCTCTACATAAACATTGCCCTCTGAGGTCCATGTTCCGTTATTCTCAATATCTCCTTCGATGACAGCATTTGCTGTATGCTTAATTGATGCACCCTCAGCAACTTTGATCTTTGAACCAGAAGTTACATTGAGGATATCGGTCTCAATGTTCTCATCAACAGTGTATGTACCTCCGAGAACAAGTTTATCTTTGATCTTTAAGAAGAGTGAGCCCTTATGTGTCACCTGGAAATTCTCTGAAAGGCCTGTAACACTCGCAGTGGTATTGCCACTGACATCATTGAAATAAATATCATTTACCTCTCCGCTTGCAGCAAGAACGATCTTACCGCTCACAGCATCTTCTGTAGCCGATCTTACATTTATATTGCGTATCTTATTGTTCGTATTGCCGTATACGAATGCTTTTGAACTATCATTCGAATTACCACAGCCTATATAACCTGACTTCAGCTCAGCATTCAGATCTCCAGCCACATTGGAACTGTTTACAAATGTATTTATTCTTCCTGCATACCAGTCACCATTCAGAGTGTAATTTACATCTCCTGACACAGGTGTCCTGTAAACTCCGTAGAAGAAAGCGTACGTGCTTCTATACATCTTTGAACTATAGGCAAATGCCTCTCTTGTACTCAACACACCTACCTCTGCATTTACATCTCCAGATACACTTCCTCCGCTTGTGACATACAATTCTTCCTCACCTGTGTTTGAATAATTGTCGTCCGCATACATCATAGCTGTCTTTGTGAACGCAAAATTCATCGTCTGCACATCTGAATTATATGCACCATAGGCCTTCTTATATATCTTTCCGCCTTCTGCAACGAAATTCACCGCAGCTGCATGTGCATTGTATGCGCCATATATTTCTGTTCTTACAGTGCCGCCCAGCACCTTTACAGTAACATCACCCTCAACAGTTACATTTGCAGCTCCGGACTCGTTTGAACCTGCACCATACATGGAACCTACCGTACCGCTTCTGAGAACTATTGATATATCGCCAGTATATGCATTGTCTCCATCTGTATAACCATATATCTTGCACTTCGACAGGTCGTAACTTGTCTCACCACCTATCTTAAGCGCTCTGTTGTTGTCTGCTATTCCGTCATGGTCTGCATCCATGTATATGGAAGACTTTGATGCATTTGACGGATCAGCTATTATCACAACTGAACATCCAGCAAGATTTATCTTACTTACGGATGCATCAGTTACCACTTTGTTGATATCGGACACTTCCGTGCCGGCAGCCTTTACTATAAACTTCACGTTTACATCAACGGATGTTCCATTTCTTCCTGTCACAACAAATGTCACATCTGTCTCACCTGTTTCGGATGTCTTGCCTGTGATCTTGCCATCGGCAAGCACAAGTCCCTCCGGAAGCTTTGATCCGCTCTTTACTCTGTACTGCATATCTGTACCGTATGATGAAGTGGTGTCTCCTGTCACATCAAGTGCTGTAAGATCATATACCGGCTCCTCGGCTGTATAGCTTGTATCTGCTACGATCACAGGATCAGCATATTTCTTTGTCACTGCGATCTGATCTGCCACATAATCAGCTGTTGCGCTCATAACTGTATTTGCTGTTGCGACCTGCGCCGATCCCGAATCTCCCTTTATTGGATCTCCGCCATTTATCGATACATATACTGTGTATCCCGGTACATCTGTATACTCTGCCGTGACTAAAGAATTGTTTCTTGCATATATCAGTCCCTCGTATTCCACTACCCTGCTCTGAGTTGGAATGGAAACCGAAGTTCCCTTCATATTCGTAGTACCGCGTTCAACATTGTAGTAGATTCCGGCCCACTCGCCTGCATCTACACCTTCTGCAAATTCTCCTGCCTTTACCCATGTTCCCTCATTTGAGAACTTGTCTGAAGGGCACTTGAATGTTCCTTTCTGATATACTTTTGCCCAGCTGTCTGATATCTTGACTTCATCTGTCTCAAACTCCGACTCTGCCCCAATAATAAGTACATTATTGTAACTCGTCATATACAGAGTATTTATCTTGACATCCCCATCAAACTGAGCAGACGAATTTCTCGAGAATGAAAGACCGCCGGCGGTAATCGCAGCCGTTGCTGTAAGCTTAGATTTTTCATACATCCTCAGATATCCTGTGAGCTCAAGCGGAGCCTCCACTGATACTTCAGATCCATTGTCCAAATCAAAGTCATTTGCAGCAAGCTTCTCTGTAACTGTATACTTCTTGTATATCATGACATTGTCTTTTGCTGTTCTGAGAAGCGCTCCTGTGTATGTTGATGTACTTCCACTTACCAAACCACCTGTGATCACAGCACCTGTGCAGTTCTCATAAGAGATCGTACCATCTACCTGGGTATTTACAATCGCATATACCTCACCCACATTACCGCCTTTGATAACTACCGCAACCGCATCTCTTCCGCTGCAGCTCAACTCTGAGTCAACCGCACCATATATCTTCTGTACGCTTCCTCCCAGCATAGTTATCTTTACGCTGCGCTTAAATTCGCTGTCATCAACTCCAACCACAGTGTATTCTGACAGGTCTCCGCTGACTAACGGTGTCTTGTTGTCAGCCTGTCCATCCTTGTTAGAATCGATATAGATCTCTGTGATCACAGGACTTTCAGCCCCTGTTTCATCCGCCGAAGCTTCCGCACTGTTCTCTGCAGCCTGCAATACAACCGATGTTCCATTCAGACTTATCTGTTTATTCTCTTCATCGACTGTTATACGTCCGTCTGTATTTTCCTGTATCTTCTGCTCTTTTGAAACAACAACATTCAGCGTGATCTGTGTCTTTGTTCCATTCTTTCCTGTTATATGGATTACTGCTTTCTTTCCATCCTCATATGCCAATGTCGGTGTTCCAATTATAAGACCGCCATCAAGCACAAGCCCCTCCGGAAGTATATAATCCTTGTCCATCTCATAGGTTACTGTGCCCTCTTTGCCATCATTTAGGATCACAACATCCGACATATCATACAGTGGCTTTTCTGCTGTGTATTTCTGACCGAGCACAGCTGAAGGATCTGACACTGTCTTTGATGCCTTTATCTGCTTACCCTTTGTTGAGACTGTCACTATACATGGTTTTTTCGGCATGGCAAATGTATACTTGCCTGATGTCTCTGTCAGCTCATTATCCTGAGTCTCATCACTTCCCCTAAACACTACCTTTTCAAGTGTATATCCTCTCTTGATAACCGGTGTCAGCGTCAAGACTGAATCTACATATGCATACATAGTATCCTTGTCAAGATAACAGGTGTAGCCAGGATTGCTCACTGTCACAGCCTTGTCATCACATACCAGAGTAACCGGGTAGTATACATGGGCATTTTCATACAGCGTTTCGTCTGCCACTATGCCCTCTTTCATATATACAGAACCGTATGATGAATCATCTGTTCTCTTAAATGTTCCAGAGAATTTTCCCGAGTTAAGGATATTTGCACCCGCGGTGAAATATATCCCTTCCTGAGCACTTACTGTCACTCCCTTGTTAATGACAGCATATACAGCAGATGTCGATTTTCCGCTGGCATAATTACCAAAGTAGATGTTATCAGCATTTACATCTTTATCTATAACTACTTTATCGCCGCCATAGTATACATCTCCTCCATATGTGACAATTGAATCTCCATAACCGTTGTATGCAGGACATATGTAATATCCATCAGGGAGAATACACGTCTCGTCAAATGCTACCCTTACTTTTCTGTTCTGATTCGCATTTACCTGAAAGCTTGCATTCTTCATACCTGTAAAGTCTGTATTCTCTATCTTGATGTCAGCAGAAAGCTGTATGGCTGAATCATCGTTTGAGCCATTGCCATACTCATTCAGAAGATATACCGTACTGCCGTTATACGTACTTTCAAAACTGCTGTCCTTCAGAGTAACCGTTGTATTTATGCCACTCACTTCTCCACTGTAGCTGCCACCTGCAAGACCGCACGATGCATAATGGATATTAGACAGATCCGCAGTCAGATCACCGATAACCGAATAGCTGCTCAGGAGATTAAACTCACCCTTTCCTGCATTGGTATATGAGTCTACCACCGGATTGCCAGCCGCATCGACAATTGCCTTGTCATTTGCATACTGCATATTGACATCCAGATTCTTAGCACATGTACCTGAATATGCCACTGTACACAAGTTGCTGATGACATTCCTGATGTCAACAGATGCATTTTCTGCAAATGTAGCTGTATTCAGCACGTACAGACTGTTCTTGAAAGCACTGTCTGTCAAGGTAAGATCAAAATCCCCAACAACCGTCGGTGAACTGCCATTTCCCCTCAGAATATATACATTTTCTGCACTGCAGTTGGATATATCCATCTTGAGTTTTCCTGTTATGGCACCTGAAAAATCCAATCCATACAGATAATTACCTGACTTTATATTATCCAGGATCATGTGTGTCGAACCCATAGTCGAAACGTAGTACACGCCATATGTGTAATATGAACTGCTGACAATGTTCTTAAGCGTTATCACATTCGCATAGGCATCGGCTCCCTCCGGTGACGACTGTTCAAGCTTGGCTGAGTAAATACCATACATAGAACTTGATACATTGATATTCTCTATATCGATATTTACCATGCCCTTCACGGTTCCACCGTTGAGTCCGTATACTGAAGCAAATTCAGCGCCCTGTCCATCTATATCTATATCTACATCACCCAATATATCTGAATTTGAGGTTCCATAGACAGAAATGCCTTTTCCTTTTGCATTCATTACTTCAAATTTAAGTTTTCCTGCAATATTTGCACTATATGCCCCGTACATACTTGAATAACTGTCACTGCACTCTATGCCGTTTAGTCTGATACTCACATCACCGGCTGCACTGGCACTGTTGCTCACACCATACATCTCATTAAGTGTTGTGTTACTTATATCCACAGTAACACCACCCAGCGTATGAGCGCCATTGGTCACCGCATACACATATCCAAGCTTGGCATTCTTTGCCGTCAGGACAACATTGCCCTTCACCGCATAATCTTTGCCTGAGTATGTGCCATTTGTCGCAGCATACACATATCCACTGCCCTTGTCAGCCTTGAGCATACTGTTCACTGTGAGGCTGCCATCGATGGTAGATGCATACACTCCGTACAGATAACCGACGTCAACCGTATTGTCTGTATCCACGTCCACGCTTCCTGAGGCATATCCTACCTGAATACCGTACACTGTTCCAGCAAATGCATTGTCGGTTATATCAACGTCAATATCCCCATCCACCTTGCTCTGCAATGCACCTTGCAGCTGTGAAACATTACAGTCTCCAGATATGTTGATCTTCATTGATCCTACAGCCTCTGACGAATACAAACATGTCGCCGCAGAAACATTTGATCCCTTATTCACAGTTATTGAAACTGCAGGATCTGAGCCTGTGCTCTCATATTCCATGGCTCCTTTGTAGACACCCCATACATTCCCAAGGGATGCCCCGTCAACGGTGATGGAGATCGGAGTCTTAGTCTTTTCTCCATAAACGCCATATACCTGATATGGAAGTATATCTGTGCTGCCATCAATCTCAAATGCTTCCTCACCTTCATCCAGAACTCCATCCCGATCCTTATCATTGTAGACATTGAGTCTCGGCTCCGAACTCGTAGAATTCGGTGATTGCCTGATTATGACAGAATTACCATTCAGATTGACTCCTTCAACACGTGTGGTCGAGCCTTCGTAATACCTGTACTCTATACCCTTTGACAGATCTGCCGTGACAAGCGTACTGCCATCATCAGTCCCCTCCGCATAGACCGCTACGCCCTGTGCCAGACACAGAGCCGTCGCCAGCGAAAGTACAGCTATACCTCCTCTTAGCTTTCTTTTTCTCATCAATTACCCTCCCTGATAAAACTTTTGTGACCCTTCGTGATACATCTGCATGCTATATTTTGTGCACTATAACACAAAAAGTCCTGTGAATATGTTAGTTTTTGCCACTTTAACCATTCTATCACAGCAAAGTTGCAAATACTATCACCAAATTCACAAGACTTTTTTATGCATATTTCTATTTTATATTCAATTTTATATCTAATTTCATACATTCCAGATATGTGTCCGTATCCATCACGTCAGAATTGGTATATGAATGAGCTGATATGGTATATATCTGCCCTTCTCCAATATCGCAGTACGCTTTGAAGTTATATTCAACGATCACACTTCCATCATCACACCAGTTCTGTGTAAAATAGCTGTAATAATAAAATACCCTTCCATCCATCTCCTTGCTTCCACAGTTCTGAGGCATGGCGTGGTCATTCTTCGCATAAGAATCGACATACTCTTTCAACGATTCATCATCCGTAAGCAACGCTGAATAATCTTTTATAGCTATGTATAAATATGTTTTTCCAGAATCCGACTCATAATATGCTGAGTCCGGATCTGAATCATCTTTTCTCAAATACCCATACGGAAGTCCATACTGAACAGTACGGCATGCACTGGTGAGGGTGTCACTGTCTGCATAATTTTCCTTGTTCTTCAGCACAGTTTCAGAATAAATGATCTTGCCCGTATCGTCATCCGGCTCATCAGTCGACTCACCAGCATCCATCAGCTCCTGTATCCATGCAGATGACTTATCATACATCGCTTTTCGTTCCGCCTCTGTCATATCATCCATATCTTTATTGTAATTTATACAGATAAACAATCTGTCACCTTTATAATCAGGTGTAAGGAATATCTGCATATACTCACTGTAGTCTGTTGTCTCATCATCAGGCTGCCGCCTTAGCGCATATTTTATGTAATCTCTGTCCGCGGAATTATACTTTTCAGGATCTGAGTCAACCTCAAACCCGGCTGATCTGCCGGCATCCATCCTCTCATCTTTCGTGTCCCAGAAATCATCCAGAGTCTTTTCCTGATGCAACACCTGTATCCGATGGCCTGTATCAGTATCCAGAAATACACCGTTTTCTGTAACCATAACCAACTCATACTGACCACAGGAAAACTTTATCCCATCGTATACTACATACTCTTCACTCTCATCTGTTTCTCCATACCTTGTAACATCTCCCGCACCATGTCCCCAGGTTATCACACCCATGAACCACAGTGCTGTGATGACGACCAGCACGATTCCTGCGATCACACATGAGATCCGTATATATTTTCTCCTGCTATCCACTATACCTTCTCCTGTATATCACTAATTGCTCTCTCTATATCCCTCTGATGTTCCTTTGTCAGCTCTATTCTCAGAGAAATAAACATTGCCAGAAATATAAGTGCCAGAACGCACGGTATCACAAATGTACTTATGTCATGATCCACATTTGCCAGTTCGCCATCGTCATCTATATATCCGGGCAGAGTGTCCCCAGCTCTGATTCCCTTTGCATCTATCCACATCAGCCTGTGTTTGTCGTCAAGATCGTCATTCAGATATGACACATCAGCCAATGTGTACTGTGCATGGACCTTGTCCACATGCATCAAGACTTCATCACTGTGCTTCCATGCATTCTGAAGTATAATGACAAAGCTTACCACAATACAGAACACTGCCAGAGCCGCAGCTGCATACATAACCACACGCAGCCCACCATGACTGCCAATTCTTACTGTATGCTTCTTGCTGTCACCGCTTTCCTTATCAATGCCTTTCTTGTCACTGCCTTTCTCGTCACTGCCTTTCTCGTCACTGATCTCAGATTCTATATTGTCAGTTACAGTCTGGTTGTCACCCACATCTGACACATTTACCGGGTCATTGGGAATCTCCACTCTCTGCCCTGCTTCCATCACAGGTTCCTCATCCTGTTCCACACCATTTACAAGTTCATCCAGACTCAGGCCGAACATTCCGCATATATCCACCAGTTTGTCAAGGTCAGGATATGCTTTGTCAAGTTCCCACTTGGACACTGCCTGTCTGCTGACGCCTATCTTATTGGCAAATTCCTCTTGGCTCATGTTCATTTTCTTTCTGTATTCCAGTATTCTGCTTCCTATCTGTACCATCTGGCATATCTCCCACAATATCACTCTACAATATCTATGTATTTGCACACCTACGCTCACGGCGCACACATAAATTAAGTATATCACTTTGCGCTAACTCTGGGCAACACGTTTTACGAGTTGCTATAGTATATTAAAACAGCCCTATGCAGGCGATATACAAAGAATATATCTGTCCCGCACAGGGTTGTTATTTTGATATTATTTAGTTATCATCTCTGCTATTTCGAAGTATTACAAGTCGTAACAACTGAAGTGATACTGATACCATAGCTGCCACATACGTCATAGCTGCCGCCTTGAGTACACTCTTTGCGCCCTTCAGCTCATCCGGCGCAAGATAACCACTATCTCTTATTATCTGAATTGCTCTCCTTGATGCGTTGAACTCAACCGGAAGTGTCACTAACTGCAGTATCACCACCAGCGAGAATAACAGGATTCCAATTGTCATACAGAAATTCAGTCTCGGTATGATAAGTCCGATCAGGACCAGAGGCCAGGCAAGTGATGAGCCAAGATTCGCCGCCGGTATGATCGCCGATCTGACAGTCAGCGGTACATAATG
>OHIC01000852.1_pt1 | contig 14852 bp, 13 predicted proteins | sample 1568171 | NCBI WGS metagenome assembly OHIC01 (sample SAMEA3879506, study PRJEB24766) | human gut metagenome | biome: human-associated habitat; feature: feces | place: USA | collected 1985/1987
GTGAGCGAAAAGCCCGCGGAGGCCGCAAACGCCCCGAAGGTCATCGCGCCCGCAGCCGCGCCCATGCAGCGCCCGGCTGAGCAGCGCGCAAGCGCCAAGCCCGCATCCGAGAGGCCTGAGCGCACGGAAAAGCCCCGGCAGGAGAAGCCGCGCCAGCCGAAGCCCCAGCAGCCCAAGAAGGAGGCTGCTCCGGCAGAGCCTAAGGTCTACACGCCTGCGGAGCCCGGCTCTACGGAAGAGCGCATCGAGCAGTTCGTCAAGGGACTTCTCGAGCACATGGGCTCCGATGCTGTGCCGCACGCGATGAAGACGGCGGACGAGAGCTACTCGGTCGACCTCGTCGGCGAGAACCTCGGCATTCTCATCGGCCGCCGCGGCGAGACGCTCGACGCGATTCAGCATCTGGCGAACTACGCGGTCAACCGCGGCCAGAACAAGCGTGTGCGCATCAATGTCGACGCGGAGAACTACCGCCTCAAGCGCGAGGAATCGCTCCAGCGGCTTGCCCGGAAGGTCGCCGGCAAGGTCACCAAGTACCGCCGGAACATCACCCTTGAGCCGATGAACGCCTATGAGCGCCATGTGATTCATGCCGCGCTGCAGGATTATCCCGATGTGACGACGTACTCCACAGGCACCGAGCCCAACCGCCGGATCGTCGTGGCTTACAGCCGTTATAAGAACACCGAGTTCGAAGAAAAGTGATCCTCAAAAGCCCGCCGGAAGTGGCGAACACGCATAAGGACAACAAATAACCGCTTAGAGCAAGGACCGGCAACAGTCAATTGACTGTTGCCGATTCTCCAGCTTGTCAAAGAACGTCAGTTCTTAAAACACGAGGACTGGCGTTTTATCTGTTTCTCTATTATAGCAGAAAAACATCGCCAGTGGCGAGGTTCTTTGACAAGCTGGAGCAGACCGCGGCAGACTGATATGCTCCCTCTATGAGAGACAGTGAAATAAAACACTGTTTCCATAGCGCTTTGTGTGGAATATGGCGTCGAATATTGTTTCTTTTGAATGGATATGGAAACCAACAGCAATGTTTTCTGCAACCGTCATATAAGAAAACAGCTTTAAATTCTGAAAGGTTCGTGCGATACCGATTCGTGCGACTTCTTCTGGTTTTTTATTTGTGATGCACTTCCCGTTAAACAAGACGTCGCCGGATGTTGCAGTATAGGTTCCCGAGCAGACGTTAAAGAATGTGGTTTTGCCAGCGCCGTTTGGACCGATAATTCCAAAGATTTCGCCTTTTTGAACCTGCATATTGACATGGTCAACCGCTTTGAGGCCACCAAAGTATCGGCATAGATCTTTTGCTTCCAGGATTACCATTTCTCTGACCTCCTCTAACAGTTGATATGCTTCTTTTTGAATTTGGCCGCAAAGACACTTTTTTGCGCCATTACTGTATTGGTTGTACCGATAATGCCTTGCGGACGAACCCACATCATCAGAAGAACAATGACGGCATAGGCAATCATGCGGAATTCAGATTCAGAGCGGAGCAGTTCCATACACGTTGAAAGGATGGCGGAGCCGACCAGCGGACCAGCCAGACTGCCAAGACCGCCCAGAATAACCATAGCAAGAACTTGGTGACCATTGGTCGATCTGGAACATCTCAGGAGAAATATAACGATAATAGTAAGCCATTAGACTTCCACCGAGACCAAGAATAAAGCCCATGACCATAAAGTTATAGGATTTATATTTGAGAATCTCCACACCGAGTGAACGCGCTGCATCAGGATTTTCACGAATGGCAATCCAGGCACGGCCGATTTTCGAGTTTAAAATCCGATGGATACAGAATAGAACACAGACCAGAATAACCAACATGAAGAAATAGTAGGCTCGTTCCGTACCGATTTCCAGACCGAAAACAACAGGCTTCGGGATGCTGTGAATACGCAGATCTGTGTAGCCACAGGCAATGTAGACTTTATCTGCGCCGGTGAAGTCGTTCAGCATAGGCGCAGAAGTTCTACCAGCATTTTCAGCTGTTCCGTATCGCACCCGGGATAAATATCCAGACTGGCGTTCCCAATATGCAACGTTGCGGAACGTTCCGCAGCGTTGCGTGATACCTGTTTCGGTGCCGGAAGCTCTGCAAACCTGACGGCCGACACGCTCGAGCACGGCTCTGTTTCAGCCAAAGCCAGCAATTCCCGTTCCCAACGGTAATAGGTTGCTGCATTGATTCCTTCTTGTCTGCACCACGCCCGCACGGACAGACCGCTGCCCCTGCATTCCTGTATAGACATGCTCCATTCCTGCTTCTTGGCTTCATGTTTCAGCTCATTGCTCGTCATTTACTTCACACCCTGAACATTATAGTGGTGGAAAGTTTCACACAACTCCCCACCGCTATTGTCCCATGTCTGTCCAGCCGCTACCTGTTTTGACGGTTACCCCTGTGCTGCGTATTGAGCGCGGCACAGGGCTTTTTCCGTTTCTGGCGATTTTGAGCAACAGATTCGATGCCCTGTACGCAGGACGCACCTTTGTACTTCGTGGAATCGGACGATAATCAGCCAAACCGCAAAAGGTCACGCGAAACCGCGTACCAGCGGCACGACACCGCGAATCGCAGAACGGTGCAATCCATACGCGCAGACGGCAGATACTTCACGAATCCGGCAGGCATTGATTTTTCCGCCCTGATTTCAAGACCTTCCTGCCCGAAAATCCCTGTGAATCCGTATCGTTCGCAAAGTATTTACAGTTTCATTTGAAAAACCGTCTTGACAATATTCATCGGAGGGGAATTGGTTGAGGTCAGTGAGATTGCAAGGGCATATCAGGCAGCAGTAGACCATCCGGTCAGCAAGGGACAAATTTACTTCGTTCTGCATCGGCATGGCTGGCGGAAGATCATGCCTCGGAGCAGACACCCTGTCTATTCGAAAAACAGTGTGCTATGATTCGTTGCTGGAACGGCAGCCGCCGTGTGGAATATGTCTGCCGGGGTCACCAACGGAACGGGAAAGACTATTGCAGTTCTCACCGGATTCATGAAGAGGTTCTGCCGCCCTCTGCTCTGACGTTTACGTGAAACCTCCAATGTCGTGCGCCTATTATACACTACCTTGGAGGTTTGCACAAAGTATGGGATGGCCTCAATGTATGGTTTTAATTATGTTTATCAAGTCTTTCCTTGCATTATCGAGCTGATTTTCAGCATTCCATGCCAGCATATAGCTTCGCATTACAATAGGATTGTCAATATGATAATAACGCAAAGAGAGATTCTCTCTTTCAGTTGCTTTAGAAAGTCCGACAATAAAGCCTACACCCATGCCGCAAGAAATCAGATTCGCCAACAGCCCCGAATCAGTAGTCTCGTATATCACATTTGGGATAAAACCTGCTTCAAGGCACAAGTCAACTGTTGCGCGGTTCATTGTATTAGTCTCGGGATAGCTCAGGAATGGAACATCTTCAAATCCGGCAAGATTAACATATTCTCTGCCGTCCTTTTGAAAAATGTACTGTTGTCTGCTCATTGCCAGTTCCTCAGATACTACAAACAGCAGTTCTTCTTCAAAAATTCTGGTATACTGTACGCTTGGAATTTCCTGAGTTCTCATCACCGCGAAATCAACGTCCAACTCGAGGAGACTTTGCAGCCTGCTTTTGTTCTGCATCTCAACCATCTTCAGTTCTACTTCCGGGTGCAGGCTCCTGAATGTCTTGAATATCTCAGGGAAATAGCGTCTTGCATAAACCGACGAGGCTGCGATTCTTATCGGTTCATTTTTTTCTTGATTGTGTCCAATGTTCATTATCATACGATCATATATCTGAAGGATTTTACTGCCTTCTTTGATAAATTCTTCGCCCGCAGCACTTAAACTGACGGTTTTTTTGTTTCGAATAAAGAGCTGCGAGCCAAGACTCTCTTCGAGCCTTTTAACAGACTGACTCAAGGCGGGCTGACTGATATGCAGATAGGCTGATGCTTTGTTGAAGTTCTTAATTTCCGAAATAACAATAATATTTCTAATATCTGATATTCTCATATCTGCTCCTTTCACACCGTTCAGAATCAATAGTTGTGTATTTAAGAATACACAATAATTCCCGCCCACGTCAAGTCCCACATCTGGAATGTACGTGTCGAACCTAACCGCGCATAGACACGGTAAGCGTCAAACCTCCCCACGGGCTGAAAGCTGCTTCCCGCAAATGCCCCGGAAGAATGCTATATGCCTCATAAATAAAAGACCGCCATCTCGGTGAGCAACAGTTCTCCTTAAGATGGCGGTCTTTTTATACGCGGGGTGGTTTGACGCTTACGCTTTATCCGTTTACATCCAACACAAGCTGAATGTGCTCTGCAATGGCATAGGGCATTGCAGCATCGTTAAAATCAAAATGTGCATTATGAAGCTGAGGCTCATGCTGAACGTCTCCTGTTGCTACGCCAAGACGATAGAAACAGGTCTTTGGATTTACCTCGGAATACATTGAGAAGTCTTCACCACCGAGAAGCGCGTCAAGATGAATGCAATTTCCGTCGTCAACGATTTTTTCTGCTGCCTTGTGAACGAGCTCCGTTATTTCGGAATCATTTGAGACTGGCGGACACCCATAGTCATATTCTATCTCAGATGTACATCCACAAAGAGCGGCTGCTTGCTCAACAATTCTGCGTATTGCCTTTTCAGAGGCGATTCTTGAAACACTACTGAGCGTTCTAACGGTGCCTTTGAGGACCGCTTCCGCAGGGATAATATTAGAAACGGTTCCGCTGTCAGCTACGCAAGTGTTTACAACTGCCATTTCCTTTGTGGTAAGTTCATTGGAAACGATCTCGTGAAGTCCGATAACCGCATGTGATAGTGCAAGTAAAGCATTTCTGCCCTCAGCTGGACGGCTTCCATGTGCACTTTTTCCGATGAATCTGGCTGTGAATCTGTCAGAGGCTGCCATTATCTGCCCTTCTGCACAGGCAATCTGCCCCAGCTTATACATCGGAGTGTTATGCATAGCAACCATCAGATCAACATGAGGATTTTCCATAACACCTTTTGCAACAAGCACCTTTGCCCCGTGTAGACCTTCTTCACCAGGTTGGAAGACGAGCTTTATTGTGCCGGAGAATTTGTCTCTAATCTGTATAAGTGCTTTTGCTGCGCCGAGAAGAGCGGCGGTATGAGCATCATGCCCGCAGGTATGCGCCGCATTTTCCTTTCTGGAATGCCACGGTTTGCCGCAAAGATCCTTCATGGGAAGCGCATCAATATCGCATCTTATCGCAATTACCTTACCTTTTCCCGGTTTTGTACCTTTGATAAGACCTACACAGCCTACATCGATATCGATTCCCTGCAGCTCTGCTCCCATTTCCAGAAGTTCTTCTTTGATGAGCTTCGTTGTTTCATACTCTTCCATTGCCGTTTCCGGATTCATGTGAATACGGTGACGTATCTCTACAGCATATGGGGATACATCATTTGCAAGATCAGTAACAAATGTCTTTTGCATTCTTTTACCCTCAGCCGTTCAGATCATATACACACTGAATGTGTGCTGCAATGCAGTATGGAATCACTTCATCGTTTGTGTCATAATGAGCGTTATGAAGCTGAATTACAGGACCGTTTTCAGGAGTACCGGTTCCGACACGGTAAAAGGCGATCTTTTCTACATACTTCCTGTAGAACGAGAAATCTTCGCCACCGAGTAGAGATTTAAGATGAACAATATTCTCGCTGCCTACAATTTTGGATGTAGAAGCAATAATATTGTTTACGGTCTCTTCATCATTTATGACAGCATCCGTGCCGCGTATATAGTTAATTTCAGCCTCACAGCCGCAAAGCAATGCGGCTGCATTGGCTACTCTACGAATTGCGGCTTCAAGCGTCTCTCTGACTTCGGGATCAAGGCAACGCACGGTTCCGGAGATGGTTGCCTTGTCAGGAATAATGTTTGCGGCTGTACCGCACTTGAGAACGCAAGTGTTTACAACTGCCTCTTCCTTTGTTTTAACCTCATTTGAAACGATCTCCTGAAGTGCGATCACGGCATGAGAAGCTGCTAGAAGTGCATTTCTCCCTTCAACAGGTCGGCTTGCATGAGCACTTTTCCCGATGAAGCTGATGTTGTACTCATCCGCGGAGGCCATGATTTTCCCAGATGCAATAGCATACTGTCCCAAGTGATATGCGGGGGTACCGTGCAGAGAAGTCAGCACATCCATTGCTGGATGCTCCATTGCACCGTGTGCAATCATGTATTTTGCACCTGCAAAGGTTTCTTCTGCCGGCTGGAAAATGAGCTTTACAGTACCGCAGAATTTGTCGCGGTTGTCCATGAGAGCTTTGGCAGCTGCAAGAAGGCACGCGGTATGTGCATCATGCCCGCAGGTATGGGCAACACCATCTACCTTGGAAGACCAGGGCTTGCCGCTTAGATCATTCATCGGCAACGCATCCATATCCGCCCGAAGACCGATGACTTTACCCTTGCCAGTCTTAGTTCCATGAATCAGCGCTACACAACCGACCTCAAGACCGAGATCTAGTATCTCCGCTCCGATCTTATTTAATTCTCTTTTAACTATTTCGGTCGTATTGTATTCTTTGAGCCCGAGCTCTGGGTGTTCATGTATTTCGTGCCTGATGCTTACCGCATATGGTGTCAATTCTTTTGCAAGCGCAGTTACTTCGGTTTTCAATAATGTATTCATTTTAAGCCTCACTTTTTCGCATGCATATCAGATGCGCTCATTCTTCTGACAAATTCGCATCCGCACTCGACCATTCTCTCAAAAAGAACGCGACCGGTTTCGACCGTACTGACAAAAGGATCGCCAAGACATCCCTGAACACTAAGATCCACAAGATTTGTGTATACATATCCATCGATACCGCAGATATCAACCTTGCCGATACCGGTTGCGTCAAACGCTTCCCACTTTTTTACGATGTCAGAGGGTCCTGCCAGTTCTTCCTTTACATCCTCCGGGAAAAGATATCTGTCAACAGCATCAACGATACCACCGCCATGACCGGTGGAGGATGCCTTTTCACCGTAAAGATCTTTTTTCATCTGAGCAGTAGCCGTTCTCCATATGTTAAGGCGCCCCAAAACAAGGTTTTTCTCGCGTCGAATATCTCTTGCTACGTTCTCAAGAATGTTGTCGTTTCCTCCGTGCCCATTAACGAAAATGATCTTTGTAACATTGTGTTCGATAAGGCTTGTACACATATCCATGACCCAATTATACAGAGTGTCCGGGCGTACGGATATTGTGCCGGGATAATCTCTGAAATACTCGGAATTGCCAAAGGGAACAACAGGTACACAATATGCACCGGAGCGTTTGCAGACCTCTCCCGCTACCTCTTCGGCCACAAGATAGTCACCGGTTGGAGCATGAGGACCTTGCACTTCCATCGATCCGAGAGGAATAATTACTACGGGATCATTTTTGAATACTTCCGAAACTTCTTTCCAAGTCATGTGCTGGAGTTGATTCTTTTTGTTAGCCATTTCTTTCTCCTGTCAATTATTTTAAAAATTTAGTGCAGGCGACTGAATGGTCCGGACCTATTTCGGTGATTGGAATAGCTTCCTGGGTGCATTCAGGCGTAGCATAAGGGCATCTTGCGGCAAATCTACAACCGGGTTTCGGATTTATGGGGCTGGAAAGTTCACCTCTGATTACATTTTTCATTTTAGCTTCTGGCTTGACACTCGGAATGGGAATTGCGCTCAACAACGCCTCCGTATAGGGGTGTGACGGGTTTTTAAACAGCTCTTTCGCAGGAGCCTTCTCCACACATTGTCCCAAATACATAACCATGATTTCATCGCTGATGTGCCTAACGACGCTTAGGTCATGGGTAATGAACATATATGCAATTCCGAGATCATCCTGAAGATCCATAAGCAGATTGAGTATCTGCGCCTGAATGGAAACGTCCAGCGCGGACACCGGCTCATCACAAACGATAAATTCCGGAGATACCGCAAGAGCTCTTGCAATTCCGATTCTCTGCCGTCTTCCGCCGTCAAGCTCATGAGGGTACGTATTTGCAAATCTGGAAGCAAGACCGACAGTATCCATGAGCTCGCTTATTTTCTTATGCAAGGATTCTTTGTCGGGGCATATTTTGCAGACTTTCAGCGGTTCTGCTATTATTTCGCTCACCGTCATCCTCGGATTCAAAGATGCGTATGGATCCTGGAAGATTATCTGAACATTTTTTCTCATCTCCTTCATGCGTACAGAGTTGTATGATAAAATATTCTCTCCTTTATAAAGGACCTCACCGCTTGTGGCAGGAAGTAGGCGGATCATGACTCGTCCGAGAGTAGATTTACCGCAGCCCGATTCGCCGACCACACCTAGGGTTTTTCCCGTTCCGATTGACAGGGAAATATCATCTACCGCGTGCAGTAACCCCTTTGGAGTAGAAAAAAATTTCTTGAGATTTCTTGTTTCAATCAATGGAACGTCAATCATTATTTATTTCCTCCGCTTCCGGGTATTTGCTGAAATGGCAGAATATTTTATGCCCATTTTTTTCCTTGTAGCTCGGCTTGAGCGTTTTGCATTCTTCCTTTGCATATGGACATCTGTCTGCAAAGCTACAGCCAGTGTTTATTATGGTAGGATCCGGCATGAGTCCGTCAATAGGATTGAGCCTGTTTTCGTCTGCGTTCATGTTTGGGATGGAGCCAAACAGCCCCTTTGTGTATGGATGGTGATCTTCACCCTCAAACAAATCGTTGACCGTACCTATTTCTACAACTTCACCGGCATAGATAACTGCGACTCTATCACAGGTCTGAGCGACGATTCCGAAGTCGTGAGTAATGAGTACAATGGAAGTATTCAATTTCTCCTTAAGGCTGTTCATCATTTCAAGCACCTGCGCCTGTATCGTGACATCAAGTGCAGTGGTAGGCTCATCAGCCAAAAGAAGCATCGGCTCACAGGCGAGAGCGATTGCGATCACGATCCGTTGCTTCATTCCTCCTGAGAATTGATGGGGGAAATCGTGCTTTCTCTCTGCGGGGATACCAATCATTTCAAGGATTTCGTCGGTTCTCTTTCCCCGCTGCTCGGAAGTCATATCCGGTCTGTGGAGAAGCAGAACTTCTTCTATCTGCGCACCGACCTCCATGACCGGGTTAAGGCTGGTCATGGGATCCTGAAAGATCATCGAAACAGTCTCACCGCGGATGTCGCACATTGCATTTTCCGAAGCTTCAGTAATGTCCACGCCGTTAAGAATTATCTTCCCACTAGTGATTTTTCCTATTTTTTCCGGAAGCAGGCGCAGAATGCTCAATGCAATAGAGGTCTTTCCTGCACCTGTTTCCCCGATAAGACCAAGAGTCTCTCCAGTTTTTACATCAAATGATACTCCGTTTACAGCATACACGGTCGCATCGTCTGTATGATATTCTACGTGCAGATCGCGCACATTCAACAGTGTTGTTTCCACTATGCTACCTCCCGTACAATCAGTTTTTCAGCTTCGGGTCAAGAGCATCACGAAGTCCATCACCGATGCGGTTGAAGCAGAAAACGGTTGTCATGATGGCCAGCCCTGGAGGAACTACAAGGAAGGGATATCTTCTCATGTACTCGCGAGCCTCGGAAAGCATACTGCCCCACTCTGGAGTAGGAGGCTGAATGCCTAGACCGACAAAACTCAAACCAGCTATCTGGATAATGCAGTGTCCCATTTGAAGGGTGGTCTGAACAATTACGGGACCGAGGACATTGGGCAGTATATGTCTGAGAATTATACGACAGTTACTTGTGCCACAAGCCGTTGCTGCTTCCACATACTCCTGATTGCGTATGGGTAGAATTGCTGATCTAACAACTCGTGCAAACTGCGGAACTCTTGCAACAATGAGTGCGATTACAAGGTTCACCGTACTTGCTCCCAATGCTGCAACAACAGCAATTGCCAAAACAAGCGATGGAACAGCCATAAAAATGTCCATGATGCGCATGATAATGTTTTCTATATGACCACCGAAGTATGCCGCTATTGCACCGAGCAGTCCACCGATGATCAGTGCGCCGAAAACCGACGCAACACCTACGGTAAGGGATACTCTTGCTCCGTATATGATTCGCGCAAGCACGTCTCTGCCATAGATATCCGTACCGAACCAGTGTTCAGACGATGCAGGTTTGAGCCTTAATGAAGAATCCGTCGTTGTGACAAGCTCGGGATCGATCAACACATTTGCAAAGATTGCGGTAAGGACGATCACGCTTAACACTGCGAGACTTATCAGTGCGAGCTTATTTTTCTTGAAGCGAAACCATATTGCTTGAATCTGGCTTTTTTCTTTGTTTTCCATCAGTTCGCTCCTCACTCTGCCTCTTTTTTACGAATAGCCTTTGGTTTTGCGTATCTGGACTTCAGCCGTGGATCTATATATGTATAGAGCACGTCAACAATAAGGTTTACAAGTCCACCGACAACAGCAATAAACATTATAGCGGCGGTCACGCATGGTGTATCCTTCAATTTGACGGCATTTACAACGTAAGTACCAAGTCCGGGAATGGAAAAGACACTCTCAATAACGACCGCGCCGCCGAGCAATATACCAAACTGCATACCTGCAACTGTAATTACCGGAAGAAGTGCATTTCTTAGAGAATGCTTTGTGATGACACGCATAGCCTTCGCGCCCTTTGCCTTGGCAGTTCTGACATAATCCTGGCGGATTTCCTCAAGCATCGTAGAACGGGTCGTTCGAATCATCAATGCAAATGTATTGCAGGAAAGAGTGATGCACGGCAACACGTAGTGCATAAAAGATGATGCTCCTGTTGATGGGAACCAGCGCAGCTTGAGAGAAAAAATAATCATCAGCATAAGACCATACCAGAAACCCGGCATGGATGTAAGCACCATGGAGACGACCATGCTCAAATTGTCTATCCATGAGTATTGCTTGACTGCGGAGATAATGCCTATAGGGATACCAAGTACAACTGCTATCAAAACTGCTCCCACTGCAAGTTTGAGCGTGTAGGGAAAGTGATCAAGGATTTCTCCCATTACAGGCTGTCCAGTCTGATAGGAGGTGCCAAGATCGCCTTTTACGGCATTAAATATGTATCTTGAATACTGGACGATCAGACTGTCATTCAGTCCCATTTCTTCCCTGAGCGCATCAACGTCTTCTTGAGTAGCATATTCACCGAGGATGATTCTTGCTGGGTCTCCAGGCGACAGGCTCATTACGAAATATATTAAAAACGATATTCCGATGATTATCGGAATCAGCATTAACAGCCTTTTCAAAATATATTTAAACATGTGGCTATCTCCATATTTGAAATAAAGTGTTGCAGCATACCGTCTGCAGCTACATTAAAAATTTACGGTACATTGCAGCGCTTTCAGCTTTTGAATTGAATGATCCCGGTCTCAGACCGATAAGTACATCATTTTCTGTCGGACTTTTTAGCAAACTGTTCAAGCTAAAAAGCTTGAACAGTTTGCTTCTTTGAGTATTCCGGATCAATCCATCCAATAATAGTCGTACATATACATGTGCAGAGTTGCACTGGGATATACGCCGCCGAGATGTACGGATGCCGCATTGCTACGCATATTTGTATAGATGGGGCATACAACAAAGTTGTCCCTGATTGCTTCGCAGAACTTCAGGTAGTTTGCGGTGCGTTCTTCGCCAAGCGGAAGAAGTCTGCCCTGAAGTATGAGCTTGTCAATTTCTTCATTATTGCAGTTGGAGAAATTGCCTGCGCCTCCGCAGTTTTCACTGTAGAACTTGGATGCACAGAAATCAGAGTCAAGCGCCGTGATCGGCAGAGCCCAAATAGCAATCTCATAATTGGTGTTGTAAATGACCATGTCATCCCATGCCGCACGTTCCATGAGTTCGATCTCAATATTGATGCCGCAGGGCGCGAGCTGCTCCTTGAGCAGAGTGGCGGGCTTGGAGTAGGTGCCGTTATCTATGGTGGGCATACTTACGGTCAAACCATCAGGATAACCCGCTTCAGCGACGAGCTCCTTGGCGCGCTCAACATTCTTTTCTGGAACCGGCAAGTTTTTGGGGCACTCAGGAAGAACGGAGTCAAGAGCGGCGGTCTGAACTTCGCCATATCCATCTGCTGCTACATCAATAATCTCCTGACGGTCAATGCAGAGATACACTGCTTCGCGCAGACGCGGATCTGCAAATTTACCGGATGCGTTGTTAAAGCTTACGAGCACTTGGGATGCTGCGGGGCCAGTAACGAACTGAAGCTCGGGATTGTCCTGAATTGTGGGAATATCAGCAGTGGACATAACATCAATATCACCGGTTTCCAAAGAAATTGCTGCCGCGGTGTTATCGGAAATGAAGACGATGGAAGCCTCCTTGATCTTTGCTTCGCCTCTCCAATATTTTGGGTATGCTTCGTATACAAGCTTATCGCCGCTGACCCACTGCTTGAGCATATAGGGACCCGTGCCCATAGGGCTTCTGGTAAGAATATCGTCCCCATTTTCTTCGACGTAAGATTTACAGACAATAGCAGTGCTGAGCGTAGACAGGCAGGTGATGATGGGGGCATAGGAATACTTAAGACTCAACTTTACAGTGTAGTCATTAATTTTCTCGACTTTATCGATTGCGCCGACGTATGCACTGTTATAACCGGTCTCCATTGCTCTGTTCAGAGAGAAGACAACGTCATCGGCTGTCATAGGAAGATCGTTGTGGAAAAATACATCCTTTCTCAGGTTGAGCGTGATGGAAGTGCTATCTTCTGCAAGTTCATAGGATTCGGCAAGTGCTGGTACAATGGTGCCATCCTTCTCTTCTCTGAAAAGGGATTCGTACATCTGGTACTGAATAACCTGAGGATCACCTGTGCCGGATGTTTTGTGAGGATCAACGGTGTTTGGTTCGGTTTTCAGGCGGAAACGGAGAGGCTTCTGCTCTTCCGCAACGTTGCCTTCTACGCCGCTTCCAAATGTTTCAAGAACGCTTTCTTCGGAAGAAGTATTCTCCTTCGTTTCCGCGGGTGCTGACGGAGCTTTTGCAGGTTTTGTTCCGCACGCACACATTGAAAGAAGCATACAGATAACAAGAACCAATGTGATAACTTTTTTCATTTTCCCTTCATTTCCTTTCTATTCTTGATTTTTATCTGTTTGTTGCAGATGTGTTAAATAAATAACGCTTCTGCCTGCTAGTTTATTATAACCTGCATATATATATTTGTAAAATATTATTATTTTATCCTTTCAATAACTAATTTGAATAAAACGGTTGTTCGAAAACGTGCTCACTTATTTAATTTTGTTATTACCGAGATAAACTAATCCAATTTTACAAAATATACGACTTCTGTTATTCTGTATAAAAAAGGAGGTTTTATTATGCATATTTTTGATTGCACGCTCCGGGATGGGGCAAATGTTGTTGGATGCGGTTTCAACGCCGAGCTAACTGAAATGATAATTGACAACCTTATTGATTGCGGAATTACAACTATCGAGCTTGGAAACGCCTACGGGCTGGGTGCATATGAAGCCAAGCCTGCGATAGCTCCTCTGGATGATGCAGGATATCTTGAAATTGTCAGTAGAAAAGCATCCAAAGCCGAACTCGGTATGTTCCTGCTTTATCAGAATGCAACTCCCGATAGAATTAAAAAAGCAAAAGAAGCCGGTCTCTCTTTTCTCCGTATAGGCGCTGATGCGGGCAAAGCCGCCAATGCTGTCGCTGCCGTGAAAATGGTAAAAGATGCAGGACTTAAATGCTTCTATTCTGCAATGAAGTCTTATGTTCTTCCTGCAGATGCTCTTTCTGAAGAGGCTGTTGCGCTTGAAAGAGCCGGACTTGATTTGTTTACAATTATGGATTCTGCAGGAACAATGCTTCCCAATGAAGTGAGCGACTACATCATCGCCATAAAAAAAGCTGTGAAAATTCCGGTGGGCTTTCACGGGCATAACAACCTTGGTTTGTCTGTCGGCAATGCTGTTGCTGCACTGGACGCAGGCGCAGAGTATCTTGACACCGGACTTATGGGCATGGCAAGATCTGCTGGAAACTGCCCTACAGAACTCCTCGTCGGAGCACTTGCACGCAAAGGTATCGATTCAGGGTGCGATTTCTATAAACTGTGTAGTTTTATTGACAACAATCTTGCTCCAGCAATGAAAACGTATAACTATACTTCCACTGTTGCGCCAAAGGACCTTGTTCTCGGCTATGCCGGCTGCCACTCTACTTTTTCCAGCCTCTATAAAAAAGTTGCTGAGGAGACAAACGTTTCATTGTACAAGCTTATTGTTGAAACGTCAAAGCTTGAGAAGAGAGCTCCGACTGAGGAAGTGATCCGAGCCGTGGCAAAGGAACTTGCACGCTGATTTTGAGCGGGCGCATTTGACTGCCCCAACCAGGAGATCTCCGTGCCACAGGGAAAAAGCGGCAAGTACAGAAAAGCGGTTTTGTCGAAGCAATGCCTGCGGGAAGTGGAACAATACTGACGGCAATACCGTCCACGTGACGATTCCTTTCCCAGCAAATATCCTGCCTGTAAATACGTCGGCATCCGTTCCTTCCAGACAGCGCTGAGCACTGCCGTGAAAAAGCCGGGACAAAGCACGTCACGTCTTACACGCTTTGCCACAGCTTCGCAACGCATCTGATCGAAGCAAATGCCATGACCCTGATCGCCGATAGAATGATCTTCTGTTTTGCAATCACGCGCTGGACGCGTCAACGGCGCATTTTTTGCATCAGCCTTATCCGTAAAAACCAAGCCGTGGTTAAATTGCCCGAATCCATGATTTACTAGGGTGTATTCTTCCAACTGCCAACGC
>OHIC01000863.1_pt1 | contig 14744 bp, 9 predicted proteins | sample 1568171 | NCBI WGS metagenome assembly OHIC01 (sample SAMEA3879506, study PRJEB24766) | human gut metagenome | biome: human-associated habitat; feature: feces | place: USA | collected 1985/1987
TCTGGCTTTTTCAGCCATTGTTGAAGCAATGGTGAAAAAGCCAGACAGATAACACCTGCCAAATCCCATAAAATCTGGGCGATCATATATTTTTTTGTTTTATATATATACGTGTTCAATGTTTTTCTCCTTATATACCCGGCTCTGATCCCTGCTTTTTCACATGCCATCGATGATGCTTATACTCACTTCCTTTAATAATGTCATAATAATCTATATTGTGTCAATTCAATATTAATCCCAACTCATGATCGCACCATTTCTACATCTTCTGCAACCGTATCAGTTTCCCCTTGTCCAAGTGTTCTGGAAAAAATCATGCACACAGTCACAATCAGTGCCAGCACACCAGAAGTAATAAATATTGCTGATGTATCCACATATGCAACAACGATACTCACCAGAAACGATGCCACAGGCATGGATGCTGCACCTGCCGCGGTTGTAATGCCGGATATTCTGGCAAGGTAGTCTGTGCGGATTCTTTTTACTGCAAACACACTCAAATGCGAATTTACCAATGCCACCGTATATCCCAGAATAAAGCTAAATACTGCGGTAAACGCATAAACCAAAATCCGGCTTGTATAAAGCGGTCTGCATACCGGGAGCATAATATAAAACAAAGCAATCCCCAAACCACTCGCAATCCAAAGTCCCTTTCCCGGAATAATACGCTGTACCATTGGATAAGTGACGGAGCCAAGCAGCATACCTACGGTTATGGAGATTCCAAGAATCGATAATATCTCCGCTCCACCGCCCAATATATCACCGGCAAGGGGTGCCTGCAAACTATTCAATGGAACTAAAATTGCATTCAAAAAAACCGCCAAAAGTAAAAAAATGCGGATCATTGCATCTTTTTTCACATAAGAAAATCCATCTGCCAGATCTTTCACATATGCCTTACGGTCAAATTTCTGCTTGACAAGCCCCTGCTCTTTTGTATTTACAAATACAATGATCAGTGCGGACAGCAAAAAAGTTGTCATATCCACGTAAATTGCACCAGAAGTTCCAATTACAGCTATAATTGCCGCTGCAACAGCCGTTCCGATTAATTCTACCATACTTGACAAGGTTGTCGATAACGATATTCCATATTCATAGTATTCTTTTTCCAGCACCTTTGGCGTCAATGCAGCACTTGCCGGTCCCCTGAATGCCTCTACCGTAGAAATCGTCAAAGTTGTAACCAGCAGCATCCATGCCTGTAAAAATCCGAACAGATACCCGGTTGCCACAAATGCAACACAGACCGCACGTATCAAATCCGTGACAATCATAATTGTTTTCTTTTTCTGTCCCTCTACCCATGCTCCGGCTAACGGCGTAATGATAATAGATGGGATTCTATTCACACCATAAATGATAGCCGACCATGCGGCATTTCCTGTGATTTCATAGACAATCCATGTGGATGCAATTGCGTCAATGGAATCTCCGAAACGATTGATCAATGCCGCTATCATAATTTTCATGTACTCGGTCTGCCGAAAGATATCACGGTAGCCGACCTTACTTTCCTGTTTCATACAACACTTTTTATTCCTTTCTTCTTTTCGCCTTTTTTCATTATACAAGCTCCGCACAAATTTGTAAAATAAGTAACCAGAAACAAAAAAGTTTCCATTTATGTATATATCAAATTGATTGATATACATTGTCTTTTTCTTCTTCCCGCTATATAATTTATTTCAAAATATACGTTGAAATTAGAGGTTATTACAAATGGGTGTCAGAAATGCAGGAAAAACAATCCGCGAAGCACGGATCAAAGCGGGGTTAACGCAGGAACAGTTATCCGAAGGGGTATGTTCTGTTCTCTCTCTTTCAAGAATCGAAAATGGTTCCGCCGGTGTCAGTCCTGTCACTTTTCAGGCACTTATGGCTCATGCGGGTGCTCCCTGCGAAGTTTACCCGATCTTTGCAGGCAGAACAGACTTTGAATGCTTCTATTCGCTTAATCGTGCACGTTTTTATATGGATTCCTGGCAGTTAGATTATGCCTTTAAAGAATTAAATAAGATTGAAGATCTGCATTTCGCAAATAACAAATTATATTATCAGGAATGGCTTTCTTTATATGGCAGACTGCTGGTGCGTTCCGGCTGTAAGAATCATTCTGCCATTTATGACCTGTTTTCCATGGCACTTCATATCACGCGCCCCCAAATTGACTATTCAGACTTCCGACATCTTTTATTGTCTATAGTAGAAATCGAACTGCTTATTGACATTGCACAGGAACTACTTTATCTCGGAAAATGCGACCTTTGTTACAGCATTTGTTCACAAATTGCTTCCTATCTTACAAACGCTGAAATTGATTATCTGAAAAAAGATTATTTGTACGCAGAATACGCGATTGTCTACACAAAATATTTATTAGAAAAGAAAGATTACAAAGAAGCTCTTGCCATAGCAGACAGTAACCGCCACAAAATGGTACAAAATTCCGAAGATTCGCCTTTACTGGAATTAACTTTTCTTACTTCTCTTGGTTATTATTATACTGGTGAAGTTGAAACAGCCTACACCTATTTTAAGAATGCTTTTTATGCTGCACATTCGATTGAAAGCTGTTATGCTACCATTTACAGAAACTATGTTTTAAGCAAACATCTGTTTTCACTGGATGATTGCCTAGCACAAATGAATGATATTCCTCTGATTGTTTTTCCAATCAAAAAAGCCATAAACACCTTGGCTTTAACAGATGGTACTTATGACTTTTTCTCCCCTGACATTTTAACAATTGGCAGATTAATTCATGAACTGCGTACCGAACAGGGTATTTCACAGATTGTATTATGTCAGGGATTATGTTCAAAATCCAAGCTTTCAAAAATTGAAAATGACGCCCTGCAGCCGGATGTCTTTCTGACCGAAGCCTTATTACAGCGTCTTGGCATATCCGAATGCGGTTTTACTTTCTGGGGAAGTGAACGTGAAAGCAGACTTTATGAATTAAAATTCAAATTAACACATACACGTCTGCTGACCAACGAACAAATAGAAAACTATCTGCACCAGTTTCACTCATTGATTACGAAAAAAGATAACATCTTAATGCAGCGTTATACTTTTGACTGTAACTTATTGTCATCTTCTCCCGAAGAATGTATCCAGAACCTGCACACCGCACTCGCTTATACTCTGCCGGATTTTGACATTCGCTTTATTTATAATTACCACCTGTCACACAGCGAACTTTCCATTTTAAATAACATTGGATTCCAATATCGAAACATTGATGGAAATAAAAGCAAGTTATATTTTGCAAAATTACTTGACTACCTCTCCGTTCATTCTCTCGATATACTTTTTATAAATAGTGTTTTTCTACTGACATTATATAAGTATGAACACAGTTTATATACACAACATCATTATCACGAGGCGGCTGATTTGTTTACAAGTTCGAATCACCAGCTGCTCAAGGGAAATTTAGCCACCTTTGGATATTTTCTTTTTTATTATTGCCAGTGTCTAGCAGAATGCCAGCAATATGAACCGGCAACAAAATTTGCTCATTACGCATGCAGTATCCAGGAACTATATGAATTAAACTCTAATTCTGAAGTACTACAAAAATACTTCTGGAGTGATTTTTCTATTCATATATCCTAATTTGTAATTTCATTCTCAATTATAACTTCAGCACACGTCGCAATCCCTGCACTGCTTACTCCACCAAACAATGTAAGCAGTGAACAGACAAGCATCATTCCTGCAACCATCTTTTTCATTTTGTTTTTCAGATTTTTCTTCATATTTTTCTCTCCGTTTCATTTGTTTTTCATCTCCATTTTATCTGCCTCCACCAAAAAAGAACATTACATAAACGGAAACTTTTTTGGTTCCATTTATGTAATGTTCCTTTTTGTTTTCTGCTTTTATTTACCTTGCATCTCATGTTCGCCATCATGAAAACATTATTTTCCTGCGACCGCTACCCCATGAAATTCGACCGCAAATGGTCCGTCATAATTTTTATCTTTATAACGTTCGGTGGAAAATGCCATATCTTTCTGTAATTCCAACAGATTGCCGCTGACGGAGCCTCCGGTTACCGGCGTCACTTTCTCACCGTCGAAAAGATAGGCGAGACGAATTTCACCGCCAAAATATCCGCTTAAGCTATCCATGGAGAAGTCAGAAAAACTTACCACATAAAGGTATGGTTCTTTTTTCATCTCGTCAAAAGCTTTTGTGCCGTTATCCAGTTTTACCGCACTGTAGATTCCGGTCGGCTCGACACCTAAATAGTATGCAAACCGGGCATTTCCATGAATTGCCTTCAGTTCTCCCTCTTTTAATAGTGTAAGATCTTTCATCGGGATTCCCTCACTTGAATAAGGATTCGATGCATGGAGCGTGATATTTAATTTTTCTCCCTGCACTTTTTCTCCCTGCACATCCATTCCTGCCTGATAGCCTGAATAACCCGGATAGACCATGCCAGAGGATGACCGGTCTATGTAAAAATCTATCAGTGTGCGCACATTTTTTCCGGAAAGAAGCAGCTTATAGTTTCCTTTTTCCGGTGCTTCTGTCGCCCTTGCCCTGTCGCATACCCGTTCCAATGCTTCTTTTGCCTGTGCCGTCAGAGCCTCTGTGTCAAGATCATCATATGCGAACTCCTGATACTGCTCGACATCCTGTGGTGTGATGCACTGTACCACGAACTCTCCGTTCACACTGCTTTTTTCATAAGAAACATCAATGCCCTCTGAATTGTAAATCGCAGTCGATGTTTTTTCCATGAAAAACTCAGCCGTATTGATAAATGCATCGTCCTGCACATCCACGCAGTAAAGCGCTTTTACAAATGCATCTCCGATCTCCTCAAGGCTTTTTCCACAGAGTGTGCTTTTTACCTGCACTTTATTCTCTTTTTTCCCTTTTGGAAGTTCAAAAAATGGATTTTTTACAAAGGAAGCTGCGTAATAAGCTCCTTTTACCGCCTCATCTACTTCCTCCTGTGTCATCTCCGGAAAAATGTTGATGTTTGCGGAACCACGCATTTTCTTTCCGTCTGTCTCAAAATCACGGTAAATGGTAACCGCAGACACCGCATCCTGTTTCATCCTGCGCATATCAAGTTCTTTTTTTATAAAATAAAGTTCTGCACCCTCGACTGTTTTCTCTGTCACAAGATAGGTTTCTATCTGAAATTGCCGAATTGCCTGTAATATTTTTTCACGCATCTGTCTCTCTCCTTTTTATCCCAATCTGATTCTGGCTTTGATATATGGGCCGCCGTCCGACACTTTTACCCATTCTTTGTGTCCTTTTCCACAGTAGCCGGTTCCTGCAAGTTCACACTCATCTGACATCATGGAAATGGATTTTAACAAGTCCGGGACATATCCGGTCAGTACGATCGGAGAAAATACTTTTCCGGTAAATTTACCGTCTTTGATTTCTCTTGCAATGTCAACTAAGCACTGGATTCCCCAGTTTTTCGGATCTTCCATGCCGCTGCTCGCATTTTCCAGATAAAAGCCATAGGAAATAGAGGCGATCATATCTTCCACTTTATCTGTGCCCGGCTCAAAGAATGTATTTGTCATCCGCGTGTACGCTTTATGGCTGTTCTTTTCCCTTCTTCCGTTTCCGGTCGGTTTTGTGCCAAGTGCCATAGCAGCCTGTGCATCACAGATTCCGGTCTTTAAGATTCCTTTATCAATGATGACGGTATCCTGCGCAAGTGTTCCCTCATCATCAAAAAAAAAGGTTGCTGTCTCAGATGCTGCTGCAGCGCCGTCGTGCATGGTAACTAACGGGGATGCCACATATTCGCCAATGTATTTTTCTGCCAGCGCACGTTTTTTCACAAACATATCCATTTCAACGCCATGTCCGAACGCTTCATGCACGATCATGCCTGTGACATCCGGTGCACAGATGCAGTCATACTCGCCCGGTGTGATTGGTTCACTTGTGGCAAGATCATTGAGTTTCTGCACTAATGGTGGAATTTTTGTTTCCATGTCATCTAAAATTTCCATTCCGCCACAGCCGGAGCAGCTGTCAAATGCCATCTTCATCTCCTCGCCCTTCGGGATCAGTCCCATGATCATGCCGTTTGTCCACATGACGTTCTGCGTCATGTCTTTGTTTGGAGATAAAAATAATTTGTGATAAATCTGGTAAACGCATGCTGTCTTGATCTCAACGATTTTTTCATCCTGTGCCATTGCTTTTTCACGCACTGCGCCAAGGCGTTTTACGATCTCCTCATCGCCTAATTCTTCCGGCAAAACTTCATAGTCAGTGCTTTTTTCAAAATGATATGCTTCGTCCGGAATTTCTGGATACTGTTTCACTTTCATGTCATCCGGAAGCTTTTTTGCCCACGGCATCACATGATTTTTTACTTCCTCTGCAATGGTGTCAATCTCATTCTCATCAATGTGGCTGAACGCATATTCTCCATAACTCTCGCCATCGTATACTTTTACCACATATCCTAACTCCACAAACATGTTCTCACTGATGGATATTCCCTGTTTTGAAATCGAATACTGTTTGCCTGTTGAATCTGTCATCAGAATGGATGCATACGAATATGTCTGCAGCAATCTATCTAATAATTGTTTCAGGATCGGTTTTTTCTGTTCAATCAGTTTACTTGATACAACCTTCATCTTTTTCCCTTTACCTTTCAAGTTTTCGTTGTCCTTATCGACTATCTCAGTATAGAAAATGGTGTTATATTTGTAAATAGCTTTCATGTAAGTGGTAAAGTTTGTACCGTAAGACGTAAAAAAGACCTTGCAGAGTTTATACACTCCACAAAGTCTTTTTCATCTTTTATAAATAATATTGCCTGTTTTATTTGAAGTAAGCCACACCGGATTCAAAGATCTTGATATCCTGCTCTCCGTAAATATTCATCGCAACACTTCTGTCACGTCTCTCGGAGTGAGCCATCTTACCAAGTACACGTCCATCCGGGCTTGTGATACCTTCGATCGCCATGTAGGAACCGTTGACATTCCATTCTTCATCCATGGTCGGAACTCCTGCTTCATTCACATACTGGGTAGCAACCTGTCCGTTTGCAAAGAGCTTGTCTAGCCACTCCTGTGGTGCTACGAAACGTCCTTCGCCATGGGATGCCGGATTGCAATATACTTTTCCAAGCTCTGCACCCTGTAACCATGGGGACTTGTTGGAAACAACTTTTGTGTAAACCATTTTGCTCACATGACGTCCGATGGTGTTGTATGTCAGAGTCGGTGACTCAGCTGACTGCGGGCGGATCTCTCCGTAAGGAACTAATCCTAATTTGATCAGTGCCTGGAATCCGTTACAGATACCAAGTGCAAGTCCGTCTCTCTCATTTAACAGCTTCATGACTGCCTCTGTCATCTTTGCATTGCGGAATGCAGTTGCGAAGAATTTTGCAGATCCATCCGGTTCGTCACCGGCGGAGAATCCACCTGGGAACATGATGATCTGGGACTGTTCGATTGCTTTTACAAATTCATCTACGGATTCACGGATATCGTTTGCATTCATGTTTTTGAATACCTTTACGATCGTATTGGCACCTGCACGCTCAAATGCATCCGCACTGTCGTACTCGCAGTTGGTTCCCGGGAATACCGGAATGAATACGGTCGGTTTTGCCACTTTATTCTTGCATACATAAATGCTGTCTGCTTTATATAATCCTGTTTTTACTTCGTCCTTATTCTCAGTTACACGGGTTGGGAAAACTTTTTCTAACGTAGCTGTCCATGCATGTAATGCATCCTCCATGGAAATTCTCATGTCACCGTAAATAAAGCTCTCTTCCTCATTTACCCATCCGACAAGTGCTTCATATCCTGCAAGTCCTGCTGCATCGAATGCTGCTTTTACCTCTGCAACCTTTTCAGCCGGAACTTCAGCAACAATGTTACCGAATCCCGGAGCAAATAATGTTTCTTTGGAAACATCCTCACTGATCGTAACGCCAAGCTTGTTACCAAATGCCATCTTGCTGACTGCTGCTGCAAGTCCTTTTCCGTCAAGTGCATAAGCGGATACGATCACGCCAGCCTGGATCAGCGCATGGATGGTATCGTATAATTTCATAACCTGTGCGTAATCCGGAAGGTCAAATTCATCTTTTTTAATTGTAAACAGTACTAACTGATCTCCCACTGCTTTTAATTCCGGTGTGATGATATCTTTTTCTTTTGCGATATCCACTGCGAAGGAAACAAGTGTTGGTGGAACGTCAATATCATTGAAGGTTCCGGACATGGAATCTTTTCCACCGATGGATGGAAGTCCGAAGCCAATCTGTGCATTGTAAGCACCGAGTAATGCTGCAAATGGCTGGCTCCAGCGTTTTGGATCCTCGCTCATTCTGCGGAAGTACTCCTGGAAAGTGAAACGTACTTTCTTGTAATCACCGCCTGCAGTTACGATTCTGGATAAGGATTCTAATACTGCGTAAACAGATCCGTGGTATGGGCTCCAGCTTGATAAGTATGGATCAAAACCATAAGACATCATGGTCACGGTGTCGCAGTCTCCCTTTGCAACCGGAAGCTTTGCAACCATGGACTGAGTCTCTGTGAGCTGATATTTTCCACCGAATGGCATGTAAACGCTGTTCACACCGATGGAACCGTCGAACATCTCCACAAGACCTTTCTGGGAGCAGACATTTAAGTCTGCAAGCTCTGTCATCCATGCGGCTTTCATATCATTTGCCGCAACTGCCTCTGCTACCTTTGGTGCTGCGATCTTTTTGAAATAATTTTCTTTTTCCTCAGGCATCTCAACTTCTACGTTGGTCTCCTGATGTGCACCGTTTGTATCTAAGAATGCTCTGGAAAGATTTACGATCTCTTTTCCTCTCCACTCTAATACAAGTCTTGGATCTTCCGTTACAACTGCAACTTCCACTGCTTCTAAGTTTTCCTCAGCTGCGTAGCCTAAGAAGGTCTGTACATCCTCCGGAGCTACAACAACTGCCATACGCTCCTGGGACTCGGAGATTGCAAGCTCTGTTCCGTCAAGTCCGGCGTATTTTTTCGGAACTTTATCTAAATTAATGCGAAGTCCATCTGCTAATTCACCGATTGCCACAGACACACCGCCTGCACCGAAATCGTTACATTTTTTAATGATGTGGGCAACTTCCTCACGGCGGAATAATCTCTGGATCTTACGCTCTGTCGGAGCATTACCTTTCTGTACTTCTGCACCGCAGACGGAAGTGGACTGTGTATTGTGTGCCTTGGATGAACCTGTTGCACCACCGATACCGTCACGTCCGGTACGTCCTCCGAGTAAGATAATGATATCTCCCGGATCAGAAGTCAGTCTCTGAACTGCACGTCTTGGAGCAGCACCCATAACGGCACCGATCTCCATACGTTTTGCGACATAGTCTGGATGATATACTTCTTTTACATAACCGGTTGCAAGTCCGATCTGGTTACCATAGGAACTGTAACCGTGAGCTGCCTCGCGGACAATTTTCTTCTGTGGAAGTTTTCCCGGCAACGTGTCTTTCACAGATACAGTCGGGTCTGCTGCTCCTGTCACACGCATTGCCTGATATACATAGGTACGTCCTGACAACGGATCACGGATTGCACCGCCGAGACAGGTAGCTGCACCACCGAATGGTTCGATCTCTGTCGGGTGGTTATGTGTCTCATTTTTAAAGTTTACAAGCCATTCTTCTGTCTGTCCGTCAACTTCTACAGGAACTACGATAGAGCATGCGTTGATCTCATCGGATTCTTCCTGATCCTGTAATTTTCCTTCTTTTTTCAGACGTTTCATGGCAAGTAATGCGATATCCATTAAGCAGACAAACTTGTCGGAACGTCCTTCATAAAGATTTTTGAATGTATTCAGATAGTCATTGTAAGTCTCTTCGATCGGTTTTCTGTAAAATCCGTCATCGAACTTCACATCCTTTAACTCTGTGGAGAATGTTGTATGACGGCAGTGGTCTGACCAGTAGGTATCAAGAACACGGATCTCTGTTACGGATGGGTCTCTGTGTTCTTCCTTTTTAAAGTAATTCTGGATATGTAAGAAATCCTTGAATGTCATGGCAAGGTTTAAAGAACTGTAAAGCTCTTTTAACTGTGCTTCCGGCATATCTGCAAATCCCACAAAAGAGATCACATCTGCTGGCTCTTCAAAATTCTGTACCAAAGTCTCCGGTTTCTCAAGACCTGTCTCTCTGGAATCAACCGGATTGATGCAGTGATGCTTGATCGCCTCTAACTGCTCCTCTGTGATATCGCCTTCGATCACATAAGTAGTTGCGGTACGGATAACCGGTTCTTCCTCTTCGTTTAATAATTTCACACACTGCTCTGCGGAATCTGCTCTCTGATCAAACTGTCCCGGTAAATATTCTACAGAAAAAGTTTTTGCATTGCCAAGTTCGAAGGTTTCCTCGAAAACCGTATCTACCGGCGGCTCTGAAAAAACAGTGACCAGTGCCTTCTTGTAGGTCTCCTCTGAAATATTTTCTATATCATAACGAATCAGTTCACGTACACCTGTCACGGAAGAAATTCCAAGATAGCTCTTAATCTCAGCCTGTAACTCTTTTGCCTTGACTGCAAAAGCCGGTTTCTTTTCTACATAAACTCTTCTTACCTTGCTCATAAATGTTCCCTTTTCCTTTCGCGATATGTTTTCTTTTATTCTGCTTCTGGCATGATTTTTTCTGCCACGCCAGATATTACGCTTCGCAATTATGACGTACTGAGTCATTGCGATTCAATCTTAGGATAGTATAACATATGGTATTAGATTAGCATAATTAATATATTTAATTTGTTTTATAAGTTTATTTAATATTTCTTATGACTGGTCATGCAGGCAATTATCATCATCTGTTCCATCGTATCCCGTTCCAATCATAATTCTCTATCGCACCTGCACTATAACTATAAGAATTGATTGACACAATTATAAGTAGGTCTTATAATTATATCTATTCAGGCACATCTGTCTGTATATACGCACATTATCATCTGAGGTTTTCTCTGACATGGAAACCCTGTAGGAAAGGTACACACATTTTTATGGATATTAACTACGAGTTATATAAAGTTTTTTATTATGTTGCAACCTCTTTGAGTTTTTCCGAGGCAAGTAAACAGTTATTTATTTCACAGTCGGCTGTCAGCCAGTCGATCAAGACGTTGGAGAAAAAATTAGAGCAGCCTCTTTTCATCCGGAGCACGAAAAAAGTACAGCTCACCCCTGCCGGGAAGGTACTCTTAAAACACGTTGAGCCTGCCATGAACTTGATCCAGCGCGGCGAGAGCCAGCTTCTCGATTCCGGCAGTCTTGGACTTGGACAGCTTCACATCGGTGCCAGCGATACGATCTGCCGTTACTTTTTAGTTCCTTATTTAAAGCAGTTTCACAAGAAATTTCCAAATGTGCCAATCAAAGTAACCAACGCAACTTCTGTAAGCTGCGTAGACCTCTTAGAGCAGGGAAAAGTGGATCTGATCGTGACGAACTTCCCAAATGCACATTTGAACCATTCCTATATTCGGAAAACTGTCTGCAATTTTACAGATGTTTTCATTGCGAATCCTGCCTATTTCAATCTGAAACAGCAGGAAATTCCGTTTGAAGAATTAAAACAGTATCCGATCCTCATGCTTGACCGCAAGAGTACGACAAGTGAATTTCTGCACAATCTGTTTTTGCAGCATCAGTTGGAACTGATCCCGGAAGTGGAATTAAGCAGTAACGACCTGTTGATCGACCTTGCCCGCATCGGACTTGGAATAGCCTTTATCCCGGACTACTGCTTAAGCCGGGAATCCAAAGACCTGTATGTTGTGAGAACCAAAGAAAAACTACCATCCCGCCAGATGGTAGCTTCCATAAATCCAACTTTGCCAGTGTCACAATCTACGGAAGAATTTTTAAAACTCCTGCCGGAGTTATAAACCGGAGTTTAACTGGCGTAGTGTCGCAGATTCTGTGGTGCGGTTATAGGTTGTGAAGGGCAGATATAAGCGTCCTCTCACAAGTCAGAATTTTATAGGTTTATGAAAAGAAAAACGGTATAAACGAAATATTATGTTTCTGTTCGCTGGACATTCCGATAAGCCTCTAAAGAGTCTTATCTCCATAGCTCACAAAGAAAATAATATTTGTTTATACCGTTTTTCTTTTATTTACGCTGTGAATGACTTGTGAAAGGACGCTTATACATGCCCATTTACGCTATGAAGCGCACCACAGAATCTGCAATTTCCCATATCCTTTGGCGTTATTATCCCATTGAATATCGTCTAAGTCGAAATGAGAAATATTATATTTCTTTGAAAGTGCATTTGCTAGATAGGTTTTTCCTGAACCACTGCAGCCAATAATATGTATTTTCATAAGTCAGTATCCTCCACACACTGGAATTTGAATCTATCGAAATCTTTAACCTGTTAGCGGCTGTTGTAAGCCGTTAATAAAACCCTCCAAAAGCCTTGAAAATAAAGGGTTTATCGCAAAATGCTCACTTTAACTTAGTATACGATTTCACACTGTTTTATTCTTCCCTTGGAAGCTGATAAGGGCAAACACAAGGGCAAGAAAATCTGATAACAAGATATAACAGAATGTGGCAATCGGAGAACTGTGACGTATGTGCGAATATATTATACTGGAGGATTTGCTGTATGGACAAGTACATTTTTGATGAAAGCAACGGTTCATGACATGAATTGCAGGGTGATTATTATATCCCTTGTCTGATACTTTCCGAAGAAGAAACACAGCCTATCGGCTTATGGGGACAACGACACAAGCAGAAGAAATTGTAAAGACTGATTTGATTTATATCTAACATATAGGAACACTGGAAAAGCTGCTAAACTATTCGGCGTTCCACGCCTTATGGAGATAGATTTTTTCGTATTTTGTGATATACTTCAATTATCAAAAGAATGTGACGATATTCTGTTAACAATCCTGATATCGGAGGTGCAAGTATGGAAAGAATTAAAACCTTGAATTATTATCAAAAAGGTATCATTATTGTGATGGTTGCTATGATACTGATTTTTGCGGTGATTTATCCTAAGACAATCTCAAGAGTTGGTTATAGATACAATGATGAGATTCTTGTTCCGAATCAGGAAAATGGAAATATAGTGTATTCTGGCAAAATCAACGGAGTGCCAACTCAATTCATCGTATCAAAAGAAAAGTCTATTGTGTTACAGCACGGTGACAAAACTTATGGTCCTTACACTATGAAAGAAGATCCTACAGCCATCCCAAAAGATGAAGAATTAGCAGAGCAAATGATTGGTGTTGAAATCTGCAATAACGATAAGGTGCTGTTTCGTGGTGGCGTATTAGACTTTGGTGATGATTATTGGCTTTATAATGAAGATGGAACTTTAGATAACTTCGGATTTACATATGTAACTGGCGATGGAATCGAAAGGGATGAAAATGGTAATGTAATTGATAAAATAGAGCCATCTGCTTCCACGATTTATGAATTGATAAATGACCCTGAATTGACACATAAGGGCGAAGCACTTGCTTGGTTTGGGGCTGCATTTATTTGTGTTCTTAATGTTCTGTCTATTTTATTTGCGGACGAATTATTCAGATGGAATCTATTATTTCAGATTCGAAATGTAGAAAACGCAGAACCATCCGATTGGGAAATAGCAGGAAGATACATAGGCTGGACAGTTATGACTATTATATCATTGGTTATTTTTATTACAGGATTACAATAATTATAGTATTTGATTATACGGATATTCAAAAGAACACCCTGCAAGGCGAAAAAAATCTTGCAGGGTGTTTTCTTATGCTCTGATATATGTAAGACCGCAAGGCAGGTTGCCCTGCAATGTTAATTTTCTATGTTGTGATTATCTGTCCCTGTCTTGGGATTTCTTTCTCTGCTTCGGCTGAGAGTTCTGTTTGTTCTCTTCCTGAAGCTGTCTGAGCCTGTTACGCACGCTTTGTTTTTCGGGCGGTCTGTGCTGTTTCTCAGCAGGTTTCTGTCCGTTCTTAACTGCCTGCTCTCATTCTGCAAGGTCTTGGTTATACTGTGTCACAATAGCCTCTGCTTTGCGGTAAGTTTTCATAAATGCCTGTACATCAGGATAACCGTCATCGGTCAGAATATCGGGGAGTTTATCCAGTTTTTCATCAAGTTCGGCTTCGATCTGCTGTATCTGTTTTTCCAGAGCTTTTCGTTCCTTACCCTTGAAAATACCCGTTGTTTCCGCAAGCTGCTGTCGCAGATTCGGGAGTGTGACCTCCTGTATCTTCTTGATTGCTTTCGCCTGTTTCTGTACCTTTAGCATAAGGGTCTGCATTGTGCGGAACTCGTCCATATCCATATTGAGGACTGGCTTGGGTGGCATATCCTTTTCACGGATGATGGCTTGCAGAAATTCCTTTGCCTTGCCTACGATACCTCGGAACAGGTTTGGAAGCCAACCGTTTTCACGGATGGACTGACCGGCTTTGTCGTGGATTTCGGTCTGCTTGATTTCCAGTATCTTTGCTTCTTCAATGCCCGATATGAGAGCCAAATCCGCTGTTCTGTTCCATTCCTGCCTTGCGGTGTTATCTGCTTCGATTTCGGCAGCCTTGGGATTGTTCTTACCTATCTTTTTTGTGGGGAGATACACGCTGTTCTTATCAAACACTTTCTGACGTAGTTAGAAAAACAACATCACCACTCCCAGCGCACAAAGCAAAAT
>OHIC01000873.1_pt1 | contig 14548 bp, 12 predicted proteins | sample 1568171 | NCBI WGS metagenome assembly OHIC01 (sample SAMEA3879506, study PRJEB24766) | human gut metagenome | biome: human-associated habitat; feature: feces | place: USA | collected 1985/1987
CCCCGGTGCCTTCATGGCCCAGAACCACGGGGCAGAGGCCGAAGGGGTCCCGGTTGTATTCGTGGCCGTCCGTTCCGCAAACGCCGCAGGCTTCCACCTTGATCAGCATTTCATCGTCTCCGATGGCGGGAATGGGATATTCACGGATTTCAAATGTCTTTGGTGCTGTCAGGACAGCGGCGCGTGCGGTTTGTTGCATGATGTCCTTACACTATCCTTAGCCGCCCGGATTCTTCAAGAACAAATAGTGATGAAAGGAACTCCGCCTGTTGAAAACGGGAGGAATTTCCTTCCCGGTCCTTCCTGCAATACACCCTGGCGCCGGATGTCCATGATTCCCGGAAACATGGAGAGTCCGGTCCTCCTGCTGTACGGTTTTCCTGAGAAGGAAAAAAATCATTGTCTGACACGGGAAAAACGGTAGTTTCCGGAAAGGGGCGGCATTCGGGAAAGCATGCCTCTGCGCGCAGCGTTTTTCCGTGAAAGGGTAACGTTTTTCCATGGAAGGCCGTTCATTTGGCTTGCGTGGCGGGGGGATGGAGTGCAAGCTGTGCGCGTTATGCTCGACATCCGTGTAATACGAGAAAATCCGGAAGAAGTGAAAGCGCGGTTAAAGCCCCGCAGCGGCGACGCGTGGAAGCTTGTTGATGACGTTCTGGCCTGCGATGAGGCGCGCCGCAATGCCGAAACGGAAAAGCAGGCCTTGCAGTCCGAGCGCAATGCCACCTCCAAGCAGATCGGCATGCTCAAAAAGAAGGGGGAAGACACGTCCTCTATTGAAGCGCGCGTGCGCGAAATCGGGGACCGCATCCGGGAACTGGACCGTGTCGCGGAGGAAAATGCAGCCCAGCTCACCTCCCTGCTGATGAACATTCCCAATCTGCCGCACCTGGAATGTCCCGTGGGCGCGGATGAAACGGCCAACCCGGAAATCAAGCTGTGGGGAGAAAAGCCCGCCATTGAAAACCCGAAGGACCATGTGGAACTGGCCGCGAATCTGGGCATGATTTCCTTTGAAGACGGAGCGCGGATTACGGGCTCCGGTTTTGTGGTGTACCGTGGGGCGGGCGCCCGTCTGGAACGCGCCCTGATCAACTTCCTGCTGAATACGCAGACCGTGGAAAACGGTTATCAGGAAGTGGGCGTTCCGTTTGTGGTGAAGAGGGAGTGCATGGAAGGCACCGGCCAGCTTCCTAAATTTGAGGAAGACATGTACGGCACGGAAGACCAGCAGATGTTCCTGATCCCCACGGCGGAAGTTCCGGTCACCAACCTGTACCGGGATACCATTTTACAGGAAAGCGACCTGCCCATCAAGATGGCCGCGTACACGCCCTGCTTCCGCCGGGAAGCCGGAAGCGCCGGCCGCATCAACCGCGGCATGATCCGCGTCCACCAGTTTGACAAGGTGGAACTGGTGCAGATTTTAAAGCCGGAAGACTCTTTCCGGGAGCTGGAAGTTCTCCGCGGCCATGCGGAATCCATCCTTCAAAAACTGGGGCTGCATTACCGCGTGATTGAACTTTGCACGGGCGACCTCGGCTTTTCCTCCGCCAAGACGTATGATATTGAAGTATGGGCTCCGGGACAGGGGCAGTATCTGGAAGTTTCCTCCTGTTCCTGTTTTACGGACTACCAGGCGCGCCGCATGCGCCTGCGTTACAAGGATGCCGACGGCAGGAACCAGTTCTGCCACACCCTGAACGGTTCCGGCACGGCTCTGCCGCGGCTGTATGTGGCCCTTTTGGAAACTTACCAGCAGCCGGACGGCTCCATCCGGATTCCGGAGGCGCTTGTGCCGTATTTCGGCGCGGACTGCATCCGCCCGGAACAGGCCTGAACCGACGTTTCTCCCGTCCCAACCCTGAATCAGCCCATGCCTGACGAGGGCCCTCTGGAACATTACCTGACTGTTTCCCATGAGCCGGAACCGGACATTTCGGAACCGGCTCCGGAACGCAGTCCTGGACCGTGGCGGGAAAGGGGCATCATGCTGGGCCTGGGCTTTCTGCTGGGGTGCATCGGGGCTTATGCGCTGGTTTACTCGGAAATGTCCGGCGGCATGCGGTCGCTGAAGCAGTCGCTTTCAGAAGAACGCGACTTGAACGCGTCCCTGCAGAAAGAACGTGCCCATCTGCGGGAAACGTTGGAACAGGCACGCATGGACGCTCTGCTGGAGGAACGCTCCCCCCTTTCCGTGACGGCCGCTTACGTCATTATCCTCCGGAGGGCTGGCATCCCCGTCTTCCGCGCCGGTTCCCGGTTCTTTGGATGACCGTCTGGTCAATCCGGGGCCGGAGGACTGGAAGGAGCGTTACCAGTACGCCGCTTTGAAATATAACCAGGTGGTGGAGGATTACAACAGGCTGAAGAAACTTTACATGAACCTGGTGGGTCGGAGCGGTGCAGCCGGCGGGCTGGTGACGGGGGCCCAGTTTTACAAAGCTCTGCGGAAAGATACCCGTGCGGAGGCGCGCAAGCTGGATGAACGCTATATGAAGGGAGGGATGCGGGGCAGCGAGCTTCGGGAACTGGAACGCAGCCGGGACGAGATGAGGCACCGGGACTGGTGGTTGAAAAAAATGGCACGCCAGTTCCAGATTGATTAGATACGTGGGTGTTGCCGGCGTGAAGTATTGTTTTTGTGAAGCGCCCCTTGCTGAAATTCCCGTTGCATGGAATCTTTTTGCAGAGAGCCGCATGGTCACAAAAAGAAATCCCTTTCCCAAAGAGCCGGGATAAAAAAACAAAATCCGAATACGCAGATACCGGTATCTTTTTTTGCGGGATGCTCCTTGGATATTGAAAATCAGGGAACAAAGTAGACCATGCCCGCTTATTTCAGTGTTCGGTTCGCATCGGATTCCGCAGACTGCTGATCTCTGAGGCGGAAAAACTATCCGTCAGCACAGTTCCGCTGCAATGGCGTCCACGAGCAGGCGTCCGCGGCCTTTCAGGATGAGCCTCTGTTCCGGGGAAATGTCCGCCAGGCCCAGTTCCCGGTATTGTTCCAGCAGAGGACGGGATTCCGGAAAGATGCTTTTCACATCCTGCGCCAAATAAAGGTTAGAATAGTTGCACTATTAATAATTTATTCGGCAGATGTGAACCAGGGCTCTTTAAATGAAGCTTCTATATGCTCTTGGGATTCATTCCGGGAATCAATGAATTTGGCAACGTCCAGGGCTGATTGAGCTGTAGGTTCCAGAATAGTATCGAAAAGAAGATCACTGCCTCGGTAACAGGTGTTGTCGTCCATTTCCCTTTCACTCTGCATAGGTAGGAAAATGACCAGCAGACGGCTTTGAAGCTGAAGAATGCGCAAAAGAATAAATTTTTGCATCTCGGATGAAGCAGGAATAGATAAAACCTGCTTTTTCATATCGGCAGCGGGTCCTGTAAGTTTTTTAAGGATAGGTGAAACTTCCGTAGAAAAAGATTTTGCCGCTGCGTCTGCGGAATTTTTATCCACGATGGAATTATACCAATTCTGTACCTTGCCTACAGGTATTTCATAGGTTTCAACGAATGTCTGCCATGCCTTTTTATCTTGTGCCTCAGAAAGCAATTCATTCCTTGGAGGGTCATAAGAGAGATTTTTCAACTCTTCCTGGCTCAGACCGTTAATTTGGCAGGCGTCTCCATAGCATGTTGAATCATAAATAAGGAGGGAAGATGCAAATGTGAGGATGATGGAATATTTCATGATTATCAGGTATTGAATCATGATGGAACGGAAAGGGGAGGAAATGGTAATCAGCACAATTCTGCTGTAAACTGCTTTTTAAGCAGATGGAGTTTCAGGCCATGATTCCTTGAAAACGGTTTCAAAACTTTCCTGTGATTCGTTCTGAGATTCAATAAATTTTGAAATGTCAATCATTGATGGGGATGTTAATCCCAGAATAATTTCAAAAAGTTTTGTGCTTCCACGGTAGCATGTTTCTGGACTCGCCTTTTCTTCATTTTGCATAGGCAGGAAGATAATTAGCAGTCGTCCCTGCAGCTGAGAAATGCGTAAGAATATGAATTTCTGCATTTCAGAAGAAGCTGGAATAGCAAGAGCCTGTTTTTTCATGTCTGCAGCTCGTCCCGTTAGTTTTTTAAGAATAGGCAGAACATCCTTGTTGAAAGAATCGGCTGCGGCATCGGCAGATTGTTTATCGACAATGGAATTATACCAATCTTGAACCTTACGGATAGGGATTTCATAGTTTTCAATGAAAGTCTGCCATGCTTTTTGATTTTGTCCGGTGGAGAGCAATTCCTTGTTGGGCGGTTCGTAAGAAAGGCTTTTCAGTACTTCCGGCTCCAGTCCATTGATTTGGCAGGTATCCCCATAGGATGCTGAACATAAATAAAAATGGAAGATGCAACCGGTGAGGAAGATTGAGTATTTCAAGATCATCAGATTATGGAAGCATGACAGGGTTCCTGAATGAAGGGGAATAAAAGAAGGATGGAAATTCAATAGAGATCAACGCAATTTCTATGTAACCTGCTTTTTAAGAAGATGATGTCTCTGTCCATGGTTCTTTGAAAGCTGCTTCAATGCTTTCCTGGTCTTCATTTTGAGTTTCAATAAATTTTGAAATATCCATGGCTGTTGTTGACGTTAGACCTAGAAATATGTCAAAGAGTTTTTCACTGCCATGATAATAAGCATCGGAACTTGACTTTTTACTGTCTTGCATAGGAAGAAAAATTATTAGCAAGCGGCTCTGCAATGTGAGGATACGTGAAAGAATCAGTTTTTGCATTTCAGAAGAAGCTGGAATAGCAAGGACTTGTTTCTTTATATCAGCAGAACGTCCCGTCAGCTTTTTAAGAATGGGCAGGACATCTCTCTTGAACGCATCGGCTGCAGCATCAGCGGAATCTTTATCCCTGATGGAATTATACCAATCCTGTACTTTACCTACAGGCACTTCATAGGTTTCAACGAATGTCTGCCATGCCTTTTTATCTTGTGCCTCAGAAAGCAATTCATTCCTTGGAGGGTCATAAGAGAGATTTTTCAAATCTTCTGGACTCAGACCATTGATTTGACAAATATCTCCTTGGCAAACTGAGAAATATATAAAAGCCGACGATAAGAATGCTATGGTGGTTGATTGTATCATGAAAATTAGGGATTAAAACGTTTAATAGGGATAAGATGGCGTTCTCCAACATCAATGCCGTTTGTGTCAGCTGATTCAAGTATCTGTTCCCAAGTGGCTCCGCTATACTGTAAAATAGAAGAAACTAAGGAAGCACAATTTGATCCATTTTCTGTACTTTCTGGATTTCGGTTAGTTGATGGATTGGTTAGATATCGTTCCTGCTCATTATAACTTTGTGAAAAATGAAGAACTTTTTGAAATAGTTCCTTGTTTTGAATGGCTATGATATTTGTAAAATTTGTAAATTTTTTATCATGGTTGTTTTTGAACCAGTTTTCAACAGCTACTATATCAGGATTGTCATTTTTATGGTAAACCATGTTAGTTAAGCAATCAATATATTTGCTGGCTACACCTGCTTGAGCAAATGGAGGAGATAGGGATTCATAAATCCACTTATAATAAACGGTTCCGGCAGCTGGGATGATTTTGAGTTTTTTTCGGTATTTGATTTCTGGCCCTGCATCCCCTCCGATAGTGATGATTTTCATTCCGGGGATAGCGGTGCAGTTAGCAAGCCCAGGGTTCGGAAGATTTAATTTTACCGGGTCGTCAGGGACAAAGAGCAGAAAGTGATGGTTTGCCATGGGCAGTCCCTGGCAGGGGCGGATGGCCCAGTAAATTTCTCCTAAACGATTGGGAATGCCTTCGTAATAAAAGCTTTTATCACCGATGGTCACACGAATTAGTTCTGCTTCCGTTGGAGTATAGGTGATGCATGGGCCTTTGCCGATGGGTTTCCAGGCGCCGTTGTTTGGTTGGAACGTATGGTTGCACGCCAGAATAACTCCATTAAATCGTTGCGGGCATTTGGAGTAAGTTTGAGCTTCCCATGTGATGGATATGTCTTCGGAGTTTTCGGAAGGCCCTTTTGCCAGGTAAATTTTGTTGATAGCGAGCCGGAGTTCTGTTTTTTTCTCCAAGAAAAGGTGGCTTTTACTATATGGGATCGATTTTTCTCCAATGCAAATGTCCACGACAATGGGAGCGACTACAAGGCTGATGCCGTCCAAATCACTTGTGCCCGGCTTGGGATTGTAATAGGTTTGCGAATATTTGATTTGGAAATTGTAAGAACCTGCTTTCAGGACATGCGGGCAATCCCGGCGCCCTTTGGAAATGTCATGCCCTTTTCCGTATTCTTTTAACCAGTCTGTTTTTTCTCCGTTCCCTGTGGTATAAGAAATGTCGCACCCATCGTCGGAAACCAATGAAAGCCACGCAACAGTAGTAGGTTGGCTAATACGTTCATCCTTAAAATCCTTGAGGGAAATTTTTCCATTATAAGGAATAGTAGAGGGAGATTTTGGGTCAGTGACTTTCGTTGTATTTGGGATTTTCACTTCTCCGGCGCAGCATTGTTTCAATTTATCTGCAAGCTGGGAAAGATTGGCTACCACTTCAACCGGAGACAGGGAATATTCCAATGTTGTCTTCCCTTCATAAATTTGTTGTCCTTTTGCGAGGAGGGCAGATAGTGCAGCAATGCCGGCAATTGCAAGCAAAACAGGCATTTGAAGAAAACATCGGGAGATGAATGCGTTGTCCATATGATGATCAGGCAGGTTGAATGAGATTATTTTTTACGCTTTTTTTTGTTGGAAGCGGGTGTTGTCCATTTCCGGATTAAAGCACGGGCGCCTTCCATGCCCCGAATAGGCGGAATAAAGGATGCTGCCCACTGGGCTTTTTGCGGTTCATTCATGCGTATATAAAGATTGGCTAACCGGTATCCGCAACGGGCCATTAAATAAGGATCTTCTTTTCCATGCCGCAGTGTCCTTATAAATAAAAGAGCTGCCAGTTTTCTTTGCATGCCGGTTCCTTTTTCCATGGATATAGCTGCGCTTTCCCAAATTTTTAAAATGCGAGACCGAAGGATCAATGGGCATCCTTCCTCCATTTCCAGTTCCATCAGGGCGCAAAGCGATAAAGCTTCCATATCCAAGGGGGAGTACGTCCGGAGAAAGGCATTTTCCAAAAATCCGGTAAGGCAGGAGCGGCGTTGCCCTGATTGCATATTTTTATGCTGCATCAGGGCTGTCAATTCATTGAGGCGGGCACAAACATCACCAGGTGTTTGTCCCATGGCGGTCCGTTGAACGAAAAGAGATACGCCTTCGTCAAAGGTCAAAGCCGGATATTCCCGGACAAATTGATGGATTCTCGGATTCTTTTTAGCAAAAGGAAAGGCGGATAGGGATTTCCGGAAGACCTGCCTTTTTTCAGAAAGAGGCGTGGATTTCAGGTAAAGGGGCAGGATGAACGTTTGGGGCTCCTGTGGTGATGCCGGCGGCTTACTACTTCCCCATGCGTGGTTAAAGGAGGCCTGCAACAGGAAAAGAAGTCCTGCCAGCAAAGAAACAGAGGAAATGTTGAACAGCGGATGCATGGAACATATCTGTCTATTTATGGAATAATGGGAGATAAAAATTGAAAAATGTCAAGAAATTAATTTTAATCGTTTTTCTAATTTATTTCCAACTTATTGATATTAAGTTAGGAAAATAATGCCATTCAGCACAGTTCCGCCGCGATGGCGTCCACGAGCAGGCGTCCGCGGCCTTTCAGGATGAGCCTCTGTTCCGGGGAAATGTCCGCCAGGCCCAGTTCCCGGTATTGTTCCAGCAGAGGACGGGATTCCGGCAGAATGTATTTCAGCGGCAATCCTTCATCCGTCCGGAGCATCAGGGCAATGCGTTCCAGACGGTAGTCTTCCTCGGTGACGGGTTCCTGTTCGGAAAGGGGGAGGCCGTTTTCCAGCGTGCTGCGTATGTAGGCGTCCGTATCCCGCGTGTTGGAGTACCGTATGCCGTTGATGGTGCTGACCGCGCCAGGCCCTATGCCTACATAGTCCTCTCCCTTCCAGTAGGCCATGTTGTGGGGGGAGAGGCAGCCCTCCCGGGCGTAGTTGGAGGTTTCATAGTGGCGCATGCCTGCCGCCTCCAGCATGTGTTCCGCCAGTTCAAAAAAGGATGCGTCTTCGTCCGGATCCTGCCTTTTCTCCCCCCGCAGCAGGCTCCGGAAGAATTCCGTGTCTTCTTCATAGGTGAGGTTGTAGGCGGAGATATGGTCCGTTCCGGCGCTGACAGCTTCCTTCAGGGTGGCTTCCCATATGGAGAGGGTTTGCCCCGGAATGGCGAACATGAGATCCATGTTGATATGGGCCATTCCCGCATTTTTCAGCATTTCCACGGAGTGCAGAGCCTGGGCCGGGGTATGTTCGCGCCCCAGCAGATGCAGGATGCCGGAATCCAGGGATTGCACACCCAGGGAGACGCGTGTCATGCCCAGGCTGCGCCAGAAGCGCACTTTTTTTTCCGTAAAGGTGGCGGGGTTGGCCTCAAAGGAGAATTCATCCAGTTTGTCCACGGGCACGAGACGGTCCAGGGTTTCCATGAGACGCCCCAGATGCGTGTCCGAGAGCATGGAGGGCGTTCCCCCGCCAAAGTAAAGCGTGGTCGTTTCCCCTTCGCGGTTCGTGGCCAGAGCGGTTGCGCGGGATTCCGCCTCCCTGCCCAGAGCTCGGATGAATGATTTCATGTCCGTGGAGGCCGGCGTGTGCTTGAAGAAAGCGCAGTACGGGCAAATACGGTGGCAGAAGGGAATGTGGACGTAGAGGTGCACGGAAGCGGGGAATCAGCGTCTCCGGCGGCGTCCGGAGGACCCATTCCCATCGCCTTTCTTGTCCTGGGAAAGCTCCAGAATTCTGTCGGAAGCCTCTTTCATTTCCGACTTGACGCGGGATTTCTCCGAATCGTCAGCCAGAGACATGTAGTTTTTCGTCAGGGCGCTGTAGAATGGGTGGATTTTCGTTTCCTTCTTGTTTTTGGGCTTGTATTTGAACCCGTCCGGACAGGTGTCCAGCATGTTTTTCATCCAGGGGACCAGTTCTTCCTTGGGCAGGGCCTGGCACAGGGCGTCCAGAGAAAAGGACATTTCCTCCTGATCCACATCCTTAGGCTCCTTCAGGGCGTTGTTGTCGTCCCGGTAGAAGTTGAGGGCTTTCTTGAATCCCCTGTCTACGGTTCTTTTGAGCCTGTCTGTGCCTTGGGCCTTGGCATACGCTATCTGATACGCGGCCTGAGGCTCCGGGTAGGAGTTGCGCTTGGATTCAGACTTGAGCCAGGACATAAGTTCGGCCCACTGGAAGGTCTTATAGTCATATTCCTGTTTCAAGGCATTTTCCAGAATTACGGAGCAGAGCACATTGACGTATTCCTTGGCGTGGCTGGCAAGCATTTCCTTGCCGTTCTTGTCGCCACGGCCTACAGAGGGAACGTATTTGCGCGTTTTCCAGAGTTTTCTGATGCCCATGCCGTCCGGCAGGGCCTCCCTTACTTCATCCACCATCTTGGTGGCTCCCATGAGGTCCTGAGGTTCCTGCTTGAAGAGCATGTACCAGGCTTCCGTATAAAACGGGTTGGCTTTGAGCACGGTCCTCATGGCGGTCTGCGTGAATTCCTTGGGGAGCGTGACGGAAGGGTCGGCCGTCTCTTCCGTGGTGGAGCCGATGGCCGCCAGTTTGTAAATGTTCATGGCGAAGCGGCTGTCGATGAACTTTTCATAGTCGATGTTCATGGACAGGGCCAGTCCGGACTGGTATTCCGCATTGCCGGTGCGCGGTGCGTTGGAATCCCGGAAGTACCAGAATCCCGTGGTGGCTTTCAGGGTGTCCACGCTTTGCCCCACGCTCAGCCAGCAGCCGTTACCGTTGAAATGGGTGGTCATCAGATTGCCGTGGCCGGGCTGCCCGGCGGGGGCGGCGGGAATGCCGCGCGCAATCTGGGAATTGCGGGAGATAAGGGACATGGTGCCGCACACACCGCCTTCATGAAGCTTGCGTTCGTTGGATTCCCTGGACCATTCCGGATCCGGGTCAAAGCTGAACAGGATGGGCGGTTCCTTGTCGTCATCCGCCCGGTAGGGGCCGTACAGCCACAGGCGGGTCGGGCCCCGCTGGCCCATGTAGCGTTCCCACACGCTGTCGCACTCACGCAGAGGTCGCGTTTCCGAAAGGGCCATCATGGCCGGCCAGGGCGTTCCTTCCAGGGAAACGCCGGTCCATTCCACACGCTTGCGGTCCACGTCGCGCAAATCACCGCAATGTTCATATTTATCCACAAGGTAGGAAAAGAATTCCACCGGAGTGGGGAAGGGGTCCCTTTTGCGCCTCAGCTGGCCGTGGCGGTACATGTATTCGTGCAGAAAGCCGGCCAGGTTGTCTTCCGTAATGGCGGAGTCCCCGATTTCCGAGACGGTGGGGTATTTCCTGAGCCAGGCCTGCTTTGGGGTGATTTTTTTGCGGTCCAGATAGGCTTCCACCTTTTTGTAGCATTCCTCATCCACGGTGCGGGGAGCGTTCCCATACCAGTTGACGGGCGGTTTTCCGGCGCAATACAGGTCCGCTGGCGGAGGCATGACTCCGGAGGATCTCAGGTCATTCAGCTTGCCCTGGGCATCAATGTAGCGGCCCTGCTGGGTAAGGTCGAAGGCCCCCATGCCGAATTCGCGGCGTCCTACTGCGAACGCCAGAACGAGCTGGTCATATTTTTCCGTCGTTTCCAGCCCCAGTTCATCAATCATGAAAGCCACATTGGTGGCGACGCTGGGGTCCGGCGGGAAAAACATGGCGAAGACCTCACGATTGTTTTTCGTGTTTTTCAGCCATTTTTCAAAATCCGGAGAAAAACTGCCTCCGCGTTTTTTTACGTAATCCCGTACGTAGGCTTCCGCGTAATAGGGATATTTGTTCAGCAGTTTTTCAGAAAATTTCCCCTTGGACGCGATAGCTTCCTCCCGTAAAGCCTTTTCCATGGCAATGACTTCCGGGGAGGGGGAAAGGTCGGGAGCAGGCGGTTCCGGTTCAGGCTCCGGTTCCGGTTCGGGAGCGACCACCACGGGTTCCGGTTTTGGCGGAGCGGGCTTGGATTTGGGCTTGGGCGGAGCCGGTACGGGCACGGTAACGGCTTTAGCGACGGGTTCTTCTTTATCCTTGAGTATCTGGTAGCCCAGAAATCCGAAGAGGGCGAGCATCCCGGTCACAATGACCGTGATGACCGGGAACCCTCCGGAGTGCTTTACCCGCGGCAGCGGCGTTCCGGGGATGGCGGCGCCGACTACGGGTTTCCGCAGTTGCGGTTGCTGCGGTTTTTTGGCGGGGCGGAGAGCCTGGGCATGCGCTACAGCCGGCTGGGGCTGCGCCGGAGAAAGCGGGTAAAGGAAGAGCACGGTGCCGAATCCCCTCAGCTTGCTTTCTGCATTTGCTGCGTATTGGGTTTCAAAAGCTTCCCGGGCCTGGGCGAATTGGGATTCATTTTCCGGAAAGACAGCCAGTTCTCCGCTGGCCAGGTCACGCGTAACGAGGCCCCCGGGGCAGAATTCGCGTATCAGGACGGCATGGCCTTCCGGGGAAAGAGCCTGGTACAGATGATAGTCCGGACCGCTTTCTACAAGCGCCGTGATTTTATAGCCGCCTATGTTGAAATGGGGCGGCAGGGCAGGGGGAAGAGGGATTGTCATGACTAATCAAGAGGTCAAAGATCCCGTATATTCAAAAAGGTTCGGAGCCGTTTGTCAATGCCGGAGTGAGGAAGCTGCGCCATGAAACGGGAGCAGTTATCAGCACGGAACGCTTCCGGACGGCGGGAATACGAAACACGCCGGTTTCCGGAAAGTGTGGCATTTCTGCGGCGCGATGCCGCGCAGGAAACGGCTAACGGATGGTGACCTTGGTGCCGATGGGAGTGTGTTCAAAGAATGTCTTGGCCATGTCCTCCGGCAGGCGCACGCAGCCGTGGCTGACCGGATATCCGGTGACAAAACCCACATGCATGCCGTAGCCTCCCGTAATCCGCATCCAGTAGGGCATGGGGGCGGGGTCGAAGTAGGTTCCTGCCGGCGCTCCGCCAGCCCTGGCGTTGTAATCCCCGTTGACGACGGCTCCGGTGGATTTGCTGCGCAGAACGCCGTATGTGCCGGATTTGTAGTTGGCGTCTTTCTGGATGATTTTGTATGTTCCCCTGGGAGTGCCGTAACCTTCCTTGCAGGAAGACATGGGGGAAACGCCCACGAGCGTGGTTCCCACGTAGTAGAAGACTTTCTGCTGCTTGAGGTCAATGATGATGTGCTTTTCCCCCTGGGTGCCCGCCGGCAGGTCCCAATATCCCTGGCCCAGACGGGCTTCCGGAGGCAGGTCCGTGTTGACGCCTGAGGTGGCGCCCACTCCGGACAGATAATCGTCCCGTCCGGACATTCCCTGAATTTTTCCGGTGATTTGGTCAAACAGCGGGGGCCTCTCGTACGATGTGCAGGAAACAAGAGCGGAGCTGATAGAAACTAACGCCAGTATGCCGGATTTCATGGGAACGGGAAAATGACAGGCAGGTTATGGGGCCTGTCCTCCTTTTTGTCAAGATTTGCATGCTGTTATCCGTTGCTTATTCCGGGGGTATCTGTTATACACGGCGAACCATTTCATTCATCCCTATTTTCATGAGCGAACAATACGATCTTCTTAAAAGCATTCTTTTGGAAAAATCCGTGCGCACGGGAACTTTTACACTGGCTTCCGGCAAGGTGTCCGACTTGTATGTGGATTGCCGCATGACAGCCCTGGACCCCGTAGGAGCCACCCTGGTGGGCGCTCTGGGCTGGAAGCTGGTGAAAGAGGATATTTTGCCCCGTTTCCCGGAGGTGGCGGCCATCGGCGGCATGACCATGGGGGCGGACCCTATTTCCCTGGCCGTCGGCATGACCAGCGCTCTGGAAGGAGCGGAAAAGAAGCTTCAGGTGTTCACCGTGCGCAAGGAGCCGAAGGACCATGGACGCGGCCGCCGCATTGAAGGCAATTTCCAGGCCGGGGATACCGTGGTCGTGGTGGATGACGTCATCACGACAGGAGGCTCCACGCTGAAGGCTATTGACGCCATTGAGGCGGAAGGGGGCAGGGTTGCCGCCGCCCTGGTGTTGCTGGACCGCGAGGAAGGCGGCCGCCAGGCGATTGAGGAACGCGGCATTCCCGTTTACCCGCTGTACACCAGGACTTCCCTGTTGGGCCGTTAATCCTTTTTCGTTCATGCTCCCGGCCCTGATCGGCATAAGCGGCCATGAAGTGGGCGCGGAGGAAGAGGCTGCCATCCGGCGTTGGCAGCCGGCGGGTTTCATTCTGTTTTCCAGGAATATTGATTCCGTGGAGCAGGTGCGCGGGCTGACGGAGTCGCTGCGGAAACTTTGCCTCCACCATCCTGTCATTGCCGTGGACCAGGAGGGGGGCCGTGTGGTGCGCACCGCTTCCCTGGGCCTGAATTTGCCCTCCCCGGCTTCGCTGGCCCGGCTCGGTTCAGTTGGCGGCATAGTGGAACTGGGCGCGGTGACGGCTCTGGCTCTCCGCTACCTGGGGGTGAACCTGAATTTTGCCCCGGTGCTGGATATCTGCCATGATCCGTCCGCGGCCAACGCGCTTCCCGGCCGCTGCTGGGGAGATAATGCCCAGGACGTCATTTCACGCGGCGGCGTTTATGCCTCCAACCTGCGCCGGGGCGGCGTGCAGAGCTGCGGCAAACATTTTCCCGGCATGGGCCGTGCCCTGGCGGATCCCCATTTCAGCCTTCCCGTGGTTGACCTGGATGAACGGGAGCTGTTCAAGACGGATTTGCTGCCTTTTCTGGCTCTGTGTCCGGCATTGTCCTCCATTATGTCCGCCCATATCATGCTGCCTCAGATTGATCCCGATTATCCCGCCACCTTGTCCGAACGGGTGATCAGGGGGCTTCTGCGCGACCGCCTCGGTTTCCGGGGCGTGGTGTTTACGGATGATTTGTGCATGGGGGCGATTACGGCGCAGTATTCACCGGATGACGCCGCTTTCCTGTCCCTGCGGGCCGGATGCGATCTTCCCCTTTTCCCTGGCTGGATGGGCTGGCTTCACGTCTGGAAGGTTTGAACGCCTATGACCGGGAGGATTCTTTCAAACGGGTGGAAAAGCTGAGCGACTCCCTGTGTTTCCCGTTTCCGGAAAAGGCTTCCCTGTGGGATTCCTGCCTCCGCCGTGCGGAGGCTCTGTGCCGCCTGGAAGAGGACGGAGGAGAAAAGCTGCCTTCATCCCCAGTCCAGAAATATTGAGGCAGGTGCCAATGACGGTTTTTGCCTGAGAATATGCCGGGAATGTCCCGGAAGATTTATTTCCGCGGCAGGGGGAATAAAAAGAGTGCTGGCTGATCAGCTTCTTTTGCGGCGAGCCGCCAGCAAGGCTGCTCCAAACAGGCCCAGGGAAGCCGCGGCGGGTTCCGGAACGAGGTGGTTGTAGATGCTTGAGGAATAGACTTTGACATAATCGATGTCGAATGCGGCTCCGGAATTGGCCAGCGTATTCTGGTCGATTC
>OHIC01000875.1_pt1 | contig 14538 bp, 7 predicted proteins | sample 1568171 | NCBI WGS metagenome assembly OHIC01 (sample SAMEA3879506, study PRJEB24766) | human gut metagenome | biome: human-associated habitat; feature: feces | place: USA | collected 1985/1987
AATAAATTAAGTTGTGATAATAACAATTTAGTGAAAAGAGGAGAGATAGCAATGCTTGAAAAGATCATACAGAAAAACACAGAAAAATCAGAGATATCCGAACAGCTAAAAGGGCTGAGAGAACAGCTCACCCTGCTTGAAAACAAAATAAAGACCGCAGGAGTGCCTGTTATAATCACATTTGACGGCTGGTCTGCCGCAGGCAAAGGCTCGATGATAGCAAAGCTCATACGCTCTCTTGACCCACGTTTTTACAAGGTGGTTTCCTATCGTGCGCCGAATGAGCAGGAAAAGCGTATGCCATGGCTGTGGCGTTACTGGCAGACGCTGCCGAAAAAGGGTGAGTTTCTTATCCTTGACCGAAGCTGGTATCGTGACACTGTGAACTCCTTTATGTACGGTGAGATAGACAAGGAAACAAGGGACACACGCCTTGAAGATATCTGCACCTTTGAAAGGCAGCTTACAGATGACGGATATGTTATCGTGAAAATTTTCCTGCACATTACCGAAGACGAGCAGAAAAAGCGTATCGAAAAGCTGGAGAACTCCTCTGTTACAAGCTGGCGTGTGGAAAGCCACGATATAAAGAACATGGAAAAATACGATAAGTTTTTCCGCAGATATGACAAAATGCTTGAAAACACAAACACGGCATTTGCTCCGTGGACTTGCGTTGGGGCAAATGAACGTGCCTCTGCTGAGCTTGAAGTGCTGACAGCGGTCACAAAGGCAGTAAGCGCCGCAGTTTCCGCCAAGGAGAAGGGCGAACATTATATTCCCGAACCACAGTTCGATACCTGCGGATACAATTATCCTGAATATAAAACTATTGAAATGCCTGCTCTTGCAGAAGTGGATATGAACAAGTCCCTTGACGAAGCGGAATATGAGAAAAAGCTGAAAAAATATCAGGACAAGCTTTTCAAGCTGCAAAATCTCTGCTATCAGAAGAAGATACCTGTTATAATATGCTATGAAGGCTGGGATGCAGCAGGAAAAGGCGGAAATATCAAGCGTATTGCGGCTGCCCTTGATCCAAGGGGCTATGAAGTTCACCCTATCGCTGCACCCGAACCGTCAGAGCTTGCAAGGCACTATCTATGGCGTTTCTGGACACGTCTTGAAAAGAATGGTCACTTTACTATCTTTGACCGCACATGGTATGGCAGAGTAATGGTCGAACCTATCGAAAAGCTCACCCCCGAAGAACGTGTGAACATGGCTTATCGTGAGATAAACGAGTTTGAAAGCCAGCTTCATGATTGGGGCGCAGAGATAATAAAATTCTGGGTGAATGTTGATAAAGACGAACAGCTCCGCCGTTTTAACGAGCGTGAGAACACGCCTGAAAAGCGTTGGAAGATAACCGATGAGGATTGGCGCAACCGTGAAAAGTGGGACACCTATGAGAAATATGTTGACCGCATGATAACACTTACCTCCACAGATATAGCACCATGGACGATACTTGAGGGCAACGATAAAAAATACGCCCGAATAAAAGCACTGAAAACTATTGTGAAACGCCTTGAAAAGCGTTTGGAAAAAGAAGATAAATAAAAAAAGCGGCGAAGCGTAATGCTCCGCCGTCTTTTATTTGCCGTCAGATCAGCATCCGCAGCCGCCGCAACCATTGTCGCAGCCACAACCACCGCAGCCGTTTCCGCAACCGCCACAGCCATTTCCGCAACCGCCGCAGCCACAGCAGAATATGAGAATAAGGATAATGATCCACCAACAACCGCCAAATCCACAACCGTTCATAAATGAAATCTCCTTTTTTATTAAGATTTATAAAGCTGAAGCTTTGCTCCGTTGCTTTATATTACAGTTTATGACGCAGAGAAAAATGTGTTACAAAAAAATCTGCAAGGAGAATTTGTCCTGTGCATAAGAATATAAAAGCGATAAAAATGCGAGAATAACAAGACGCAAAACTGTCAAGAATGTAGCTAAGACAAAGCTTTGTCTTAAACATTTTAAGGGGTGAATTTTATGAACGAACAGTTTTTTGATAGCGACAGCTTTACACCAAGGGCAAGAGAGCTTGTGAAAAATGCCGTCACTCTGGCAGGAAGCTGGGGGCATACTTATATCGGCACTGAGCATATCCTGCTCTCTGCCGCCTATGAGGAGGACTCCACAGCCTGTGCAGTGCTTCTGCGCCACGAGGTCACGGCTCAAAGGATAGAGGAGCAAATAGAATACATCATAGGCAGAGGCACGCCATGCCGTCTTACGAAAAATGACATCACTCCTAACGCTGCCGCTGTTTTAAAAGGCGCAAAAAGGCTGTGCGAGAGCATGGGTGGCGGTATCGCAGGAACGGAATACATTCTTGCTATGATACTCCGCCGCAGTGATTGCTGTGCCTTTGAGATATTGCAGCAGTTAGGGGTGAACTGCAACAAGATGTACAACGATTGCTCATTGTCAGGCAACGAGCCTAATATTTTTTCAGACAGAAATTATCCCAAGCTAAAGACCCTTGAACGCTACGGCAGAGAGCTTACACGCAAAAGCGAGTGTGAAAAATTCGACCCCTGCATAGGCAGAGAAGCTGAAACAGAACGTATCATGGAGATACTCTGCCGCCGCACAAAGAACAATCCCTGCCTTGTAGGTGAGGCAGGTGTGGGAAAGACCGCTGTTGTGGAGGGGCTTGCGAGAAAGGTCATGCTTGGAGAAGTGCCGTCTGCGTTGTCCTCAAAGCGGATCTTCTCCCTTGATATAACTGCCCTCCTTGCAGGAGCAAAATATCGTGGGGACTTTGAGGAGCGATTGAAAAGCTGTATGGACGAAGCCGCAAAGGCTGGAAATGTGATACTTTTCATTGATGAGCTTCACAACATAATGGGTGCAGGAGCGGCAGAGGGTGCAATAGACGCTGCAAATATCCTGAAACCACAGCTTGCAAGGGGCGGTCTACAGCTCATAGGCGCAACGACTTTTGAGGAATACCGCAAAAATATTGAAAAAGACTCAGCTATGGAGCGACGCTTTCAGAAAGTAAAGATAGATGAGCCTGATCAAAGCCATACCTGCCGTATCCTCAGCGGTCTTATAGACAAATATGAACAGCACCACAGCGTTGACATCTCCCCTGACCTTATACCATATGCAGTTAAGCTTGCCGCAAGGTATGTCACCGACAGATTTTTTCCTGACAAAGCAATTGATATCCTTGACGAAGCCTGTGCCTGTGCGGTCATAGAGCAAAGTGAAAATAATTCTGGTGAGAAAATATCAGATGCTTTCAACGATTATGTGAAAGGCAAGCTCACCCGTGACGAATATCTCACCGCCATAACAGAGTGCCGCCCAAAGCGCATACCACTTGAAAAAAGGCACATTGACAGCGTTATTTCATCGCTCACAGGCATAAACTGCGCCGATATCGGACAGGACGAAGCCGCAAGGCTCACAGGGCTTGAAGATAAGCTAAGCGAAAGCATTGTTGGACAGCAGACGGCTATAAAGTCACTCTGCTCTGCCGTCCGCCGCTGTCGTGCAGGACTAAAGGGCAGCGACCGCCCCATGGGAAGCTTTATTTTCTTAGGGTCAACGGGAGTGGGCAAGAGCCAGCTTGCAAAAGATCTTGCCAAAACGCTTTTTGGCAGAGATAACGCCATTGTAAAGCTTGATATGTCAGAATACATGGAACGCCACAGCGTTTCAAAGCTCATAGGCTCGCCCCCTGGATATGTAGGCTTTGACGAGGGTGGCAGGCTTACCGAACAAATTCGCCGCAAGCCCTACTGTGTGCTTCTTCTTGACGAAATAGAAAAGGCTCACCCTGACATCTACAATCTGCTTTTGCAGATACTAGAGGACGGCTGTCTTACCGACTCCGCTGGCAGGACAGTTTCTTTCTCCAATGTCCTTATAATAATGACCTCGAATATCGGCGTGAAAAAGCTTGCCGAAACCAAGACCGTGGGCTTTTCAAACAGCAAGTCAAATGGCGAAGCCAAGAAAAAAGCCATGCTCTCAGAGCTTAAAAGCTTTATGTCTCCCGAGCTTTTAGGCAGGATAGATGAGGTGATAGTTTTTAACGACCTTACCCTTTCCGATATGGAAAACATTACACGCCTTGAAATATCCGCTCTTGAAAAAAGGCTCTCCGAACTTGGCTGTACACTCGCCTGTCAGCCAGAGGTCTACCCTTTTATCGCAAAGCAGGCACTTTCAAAAAGTGGCTCTGCACGAGAGATACGCCACATAATTACCGCCCTCATAGAAAATCGCATAAGCGATATGCTTATCTCCTCCGCCTGCCGTGACTTTTCTGTTTGCGTATCTGAAAACACCTTAACTGTCGCACAGCACCGCAAACAGCTGTGTTCATAGAAATTTTACAAAGTATAGTTGAGGGATATTTTACAAAAGCCCGCCCATATGTTATAATATTTTTATATTGTTGCCCAAGCGGCAAAAGGAGGATAAAAATGTCTGACAGAAAATACAAGCTATATTCCGACTCCACCTGCGATCTGTCGGAGGATATATTAAAAAATATGGACGTGACGCTTCTGGAATTATCTTTTGAGGTAAACGGTGTTGTAAAGAGCAAGAATGACATGACGCTGCCTGAATTTTATTCCCAAATGCGAAACGGAGCAGTAACGAAAACATCGCAAATAGGGATCTCCGACTATGAACAGGCTTTTGAAAAGGAACTTGCCGCAGGCTATGACGTGCTTTATCTTGGATTTTCGTCAGGTCTTAGCGGAAGCTTCAACACTTCCTGCATTGCAAGAGATAGCGTAATGGAAAAATACCCAGAAGGCAAGATAATCTGCATAGACTCCCTCTGTGCTTCAACAGGCGAAGGTCTTTTGCTCATAAAGGCTGACGAAAAGAAAAAGCAGGGTCTTTCCATTGACGAGCTTGCCCGGTGGATCACTGACAACAGGCTTCACCTATGCCATGTTTTCACAGTTGATGACCTGAAATATCTCCACCGAGGTGGCAGAGTATCAAAGACCGCCGCCATAGCAGGCTCTATTCTTGGCATTAAACCGCTTCTCCACGTTGACAACGAGGGACATCTTATCCCAGTTGGAAAGATACGAGGCAGAAAGCAATCCATTGAAAAGCTTGTGGATATGATGTGCGAACGCATGGGAAATTGGGATAATTCCACAGTAGCCGTCTGCCATGGCGACTGCCTTTCAGACGCAGAATATGCAGCCGACCTTATGCGAAAAAAGCTTGGCAAGAAGACCACTGTGCATATCTGCTACACAGGTGCTGTTATAGGCTCACACTCAGGACCTGGAACTCTCGCTCTGTTCTTTATGGGCGACCAGCGATAAAAATACAATACAAAAGCGGACGAAGCCCGAAAACTTCGTCCGCTATTTTTATATGCGATATCAAAGACCCTTTGCCTTTTTCAAAGTTATACCATTATCTCCAAGCGGGATAGCGTGGTCAAGTCCAACGAACTTGCCTCCCTCCTGCCAAAGAACTTCCTTGACAAAATCATACTTTTCCTCGTCCCATGTAACAAAATCGTCCTTTACAAGTCCGCCCGTGTCACCTGAGTTTGCATTGAAGCACCAGAAAGTGTGATTTACATGATTGTCCTTTATGAGCTTTCTCATGTAGGTCATCCAAGTTAGGTTAGGCTCTGTCATAAAGCCGCCCCACTCGCCTATAAGAAGCGGTGCGATATCCTGCTCCTGAATGTAGAACCAGTTGTCTTTCCAGCAATCTTTCATAAGGCTCTTGTATGTGTAGTCCCCCTCGAACCAAGGCTGCTGATAAACTGTCGGACCATAGTCGTGCGGCGAGTAAACAAGCTTATCCTGATATTTGCCAAGGTCGATAGGATAGTCCTTTACTCCCCTGAGGTTTCCGCCCCACCAGTTGAAATAGTAATCATCACTGTTGGTGGAGGAATAATCCCCGTTTTTCTTGATGTTCTTAGGGTATATCTCGATACCCTCGACCATTATAAGCACATTAGGATTTTTCGCAAGCACCTTGCTCGCTGCCGTTTCAGCCACATACTTCCAGTTGTTTGCGTCCTTTGAATCATTCCATATTGCCGCAGCGTCACCCTCGTTAGGCTTGCCGTGAGGCTCGTTTTTCAGGTCAAATGCAACGATAGTGTCATTGTCCTTATATCTGTCGGCAAGCCACTCCAAAGCATGGTAATAGTTCTTTACAGTGACCTTGTCAGTATACCACAGATTTACAGTATGACCGCTGGCATTGGTTTCCGCTGAATGGATATCAGGCATTACTTTAAGACCGTTTTCCTCCGCAAGCTTGAGAAAATAATCAAATATCTCAAGGCTGTTCATCGAGTTCAGCTCTTCATTGTATGCGTTATTGTAGTTCGCCTTTGGATATTCGCCCTCCGACCACTGGTTGATAAGCTCCGCTGACATAGGCACTCTTATAAGATTGAAACCGTGGTCTGCAATAGCCTCCACCGATGTCACAAGCTCGCTGTTCCAAAGTCCGTCAAATGTGTTAGTGCCTGTGTTGTAGCCAAACCAGTTCACGCCCGTGAGCCAAACCTCTTTGCCGTCCTTGTCAAGTATCTTGCTTCCGTCTGTGTGAAGCCAATCATCACCCTGTTTAGCCTTTGAGGTACGCTTTAGAAGCTTTTTAACGTCCTTTTCCGTGACCTTTTTGTCATTATTCTGATTATTGTTGTTATTGTTATTATTCTGTGATACCTTGCCCTTTTTAACAGTACACTCCACACCGTTTAGCTTTGCAGACTTAACATTGAGCTTTGTTCCAGTTCCAATATTACAGCCAATAGAGGTCGAACCGCCCTTTGCGATCTCGCCATTGTAATCAACATTCGTGACCGTGAGTTTGTTGCCCTTGACCTTAAAGTTGCCGTTCCAGCCGTCACAGCTTTTGAGCTGGTCTATTTCAAGCTCCAGCGTCCACTCCTTGAGGGCTTCATCGGAGTTGTTCTCAATGCCTATCTCCATGCCCGTCATGACCTTGTCGCCGTCCTGCCAACTGTTGTCCCCTGAATAGGAAATGATAAAGCCCTTTTCCTTTTTATCGTCTTTGCTTTCCTCCTCATCAGCATCAGGCTCGTCCTCGCTTTCATCAGCCACAGAGTCCTCCTCACTGGTGTCATCGGTTTCTGAAGCCACCGCAGAACTGCTCTCCGCCTTTGAAGCCGAGCTGTCCACGTCTTTTTTGCCTGATGTTGCCACCAATATCAATGCAATAACAAGCCCCACTATAACAGCGCCCATGCCTGCAAAAGCGATAATAAGCTTTTTGTTTATGCCCTTTTTGCCCACATTCTCCTGCTGGCTGTTTACGTCTTTTTTCTCATCACTCATAAGCTTTCCCCTTTATTTTTGATTTTTACATATTTATAAGACCGCCGAGTATTACGCCCGACGGTCGAACTTTCTTTTTTTGGCGACTTATTTTACTGACTGGAGTTTCTCGCTAAGGAACTTCTCCTCAAACTTGTCTGACGGCATAGGTCTGCCGAAATAATAGCCTTGTATAACGTCAGTTTCCAGATCTCTCAGGATATCGAACTGCACCTGTTCCTCAACGCCCTCTGCGCAAACTGCTATATGCAGGTCGTGAGAAAGATTAACTATCATTTTAACAAACACCGCAGTGTCAGGATTTTTTGCAATATCATCAATAAACGACTTGTCTATTTTAATGGTATTCAGCGGCATTTCCTTTATGCAGTTAAGCGAAGAATATCCCGTTCCGAAATCGTCCAGTGCTATCTTCACGCCCTTGTCTGTTATATGCTTCAACAGCTCCTTCATCTTTTCCATATCATGGATAGCAAGACTTTCTGTGACCTCAAAACATATCTTCTCAGGGGGTGCGCCTGTTTCGTCAAAAAGTGTGTCTATCTTGTCAAGAAAATCAGGCTCAATTATCTGACCTACAGACAGATTGATGTTCATTCTCAAATCAAGCCCTGCGTCAGCCCACTTTTTGCACTGTCTGCCTGCGATCCTTATTATGTTCTCGCCCAAGAGATTGATATAGCCAAGTCTTTCCGCCATAGGGATAAATTCGGCAGGGGAAACCTGACCGAACTCAGGTGGATTCCACCTCATAAGCGCTTCACAGCCCACAAGCTTCTTTTCGGAGCTGCTGAATATAGGCTGATAGTACGCCGTGAAATGTGCAAAGCCGTTTGTGATATCCTTGTGCATGAGCCTTTCAAGTTCGATCTGCCTTGAAAGTATCCTGCCGATAGTTTCGTTATAATTTATAGTACAATTCTTGCCCTGCTTTTTCGCATATGAAATGGCAAGGTCGATCCTTTTAAGAACTGTGTTTACAGTATCGTCAAGCTTCGGGAACTTCGCAACGCCCATTGAACAAGTACAATAGCAAGTGCTGTTAGCAATCTGCCACTCTGTGTTGAACTTATCATGTATGATCTTGCATATCTCGTCGATCTCGGCCTGATCCTGATCTCTCAGAAGCACAACGAACTCATCGCTGCCAAATCTAAAAACGCTCAGCTTTTTATTCTTCTGGGCAAAATCCACAAAGAATTTACCTATCTCTTTAAGAAGTCGGTCACCATTATTGTGACCATAGCTGTCATTTATGTTTTTGAAATTATCAAGGTCAATGAGCATAACAGTGCTGTTCTCATCGCTTTCAATAATGCCCTGTATACTCTTATCAAGACTTAATCTGTTAGGAAGACCTGTGAGATTATCGTAAAAGACCTGCTTTTCGATGACCCTCTCATAATTTATCTTTTCTGAGATATCATTAAGTGTGCAAAGTCTGATAGTTCTGCCGTCATGCCATTTTATGAGTTTTTCCGACACATTGAACCATTTGTTCATGATCTCGGAATAATAATCTCCTCCAAAAAGCATTCCTTCCTTATGAGCAGGAAGCTCACACCAAGTCTTGCTGAAAACGTCACTTTCCTTTTTGCCGACCAGTTTCCCCAAATACTGTTCAAAGCTCTTGCTGGCAAAAACTATCTCACCACTGTCCTGTGCCACTGCAAGCACATAGGAATTCATATTATCCATAACATCAGTAAGCGTGCGAGTAGTGCTTTCTGCATGTTCAGCCGCTCTCCTAGTATGGAGCATGCCGGAAAGTATATATGTCAGACGTGAGGCTAGCTGTATCTCCTCAGGGGACCATACTCTCCCAGGATCAGAGGACAAAAGATTGAAATATGCAACATACTTATTGGTGTCCTTGACAGCACAAGTGAGTGAACAAGGATACACCACCCCACGCAGGGATATTTCCTCCGCATCTCCATTCGGATGAGCCTTATCCGCAACGTGGATACCAGTTTGCATAAGTGCTTTTTTCATTGCATTGTATCTATTTCTATTAAATTCTTTATCAAAAGCAAATACAGTATATTTATGTGTATCAGCGATCAATTCATAACTCAAAGGTTCTGAGTTTTCATAACCTGAAACTGTTACCGTAGCCGCATTGACATAAAGTGCAGAGCAAATACTTTCAAGAAAATTCTTGCACACATTATCAAATCTGTCATCGCTTTCAAGTATTTTCAAAAAGCTCTCGAACTTTTCGTTATAGGTCTTAGCTGGTATTTCCATACAAACAGCCCTCCTCTGCTTATATAAATACGTCCAGTATCATTATAACATATTTTCTGTAAAATCACAAGGGGAATTATAGAAATTTATTTATAATGCACAAAACAAATGACCAAATTTATATATTATTAAAAAACAAGCCCCGTAGTTAAGCTTAAAAAAAGTTTAACTGACGGAGCAAATGTGACCGAACCGATAAGCCGAGTTTTGTCGAGTGCGATAATCTATCTGGACTGTACGTCGCCGCACAGCTCTAGCCACCTATAGCCCCAAGTCTGACGAGCAGCCATTGACTTGCAAGCTACCATTGGTGTTGCATCGGATAAGGTTTACATAGCAATGACGTCTCCGCCATTCTGGTGGGCTTTTACCCCACCTTTCCACCCTTACCAACAAAAGTTGGCGGTATATTTCTGTTGCACTGGCTCTAAGGTCACCCTCGGCTGACGTTATCAGCTATCCTGCTCTATGATGCTCGGACTTTCCTCATAAACCTAGAACGTTTACGCTATCGCATAGCTCGCTCACACTATGATTATATCACATGAATGACGAAATGTCAAATAAAAGCCTGCATAGACAGTGAGCATTCTTAAAAATCATGCAAAACGTCTCAAACATATTTACAATTTACAAAAAATGTGATAGAATTAAAATAACCAAATCAAGGGAGCGTAAAAAATGAGAACTTGTCCTCACTGTGGCAGCGAGCTTCACGATGATTCTACTTTCTGCTTTGCCTGTATGTCCATCGTCAACGAGCGTAAAGAATTACTTATAAAGGTAAACACGTCACGCAAAAGAACCATACCAATGGTTTGTGTTGCAGTCGCTATCATAGCCGCATCGTCAGTGTTTGCCGTTGTCAGCAAGAAAAACAATGCCGTAGAAACTAAAACACCTGAGCCTGCAAAAGCTGTGACAACTTCTGCCACTGTAACGACCATACCACATACAACGACTGCCGCCACAACAACTGTACCTACTACCACCACCGCACCTGCACCAATGGCTGATGAGATAGACAAAATTTCAGGCGGTATTAGGCAGGCTTCCACAGGCACAGCAGGCACCACGACCACAGCAACCGCTTTACCCGTAGAACAAGAAGTTATTCAAGTACAGCCTGAAGAAAATAATGGCGAAAATCAGCCTGATGAAAATAACGTTCAGCAGGAGGATAACACAGCTCCAGCCGAGCCTGAGCCGTCATATTTTTCTGAGGACGGAGCAAATGAGCTGAGCAGAATACTGGTAGACAAAATAAATAAAAAACGTGAAAGCAGAGGCTATGCACCTCTGAGGGTCTGCGGACAGCTTGACAGTCTGCTGTCAATAAGTCTTGAAACATTGACTTATGTGGAAAGTGAAGGCGAGATCGATACTTGCAATGAAATAACATTGGATAAGCTAAAAAGCAACCTCAGCGACGTTGGACTTCCCTCAGACAGTGAATTTATAAGGGTAAGCTATGTAATGAACTGCTGTAAAAGCTATGATGAAGTATTTGAGTATGCCAAAAAAGTAAATTTTTCAAACGAGCTTTTCACTGATGAAGAAGGCACACTTACAGTTTATTCACAAAGACTGGATTACAAATATTTCGGCTGCGCAATATATGATATGTGTCGTAGCCAGCTAAAACCTAACAGTGATTATTCATCCACTTCCGAATACGTCTGCGAAATTTGGCTGATGAAATAAGCAAAATTAAAGTTTACAAATCATCTTATAATTAGCCTTGATATATTGTTTACAATCCACAAAAATTATGCTAAAATAAATGTATGCTTTTAAGCTCTTAGCTTTATCAGTAAATAATATAACAAGGAAAAAACATCTATGAATTTCAATATCAAAAAGGTCGCAGCCGCATTTTTAAGTGTGGCAATGCTCACCACAGGCTCGGCTCAGCTTTCTGTTTTTGCACAGCAGACGCTTAAATACGAAGCCGAAAACGGCACTTTAGGTGGCTCTGCCTATATCCAAACAGACAGCTCCGCATCAGGCTCTAGGTCAGTTCGTTTTTCAGACTCAAGCTGCACATGGTCACAGACTGTTACAGTCAGCGAAAGCGGATACTACAAAATAAAGCTTTACAGCCGCGGAGAAGGCTCGAATAAGATAAACAACCTTTCTGTAAACGGCTCAAATGCAGGCACTTTCAGCAGTGCAAACGGCTCTGCCTATAAAGCATCCACAGTGAATGGTATTTATCTCAAAAAGGGTCAGAACACTGTCAAAATAACAATGTCGTGGGGATATTTTACTCTCGACTACATAACCATTGAAAAAATGAGCTTTTCAAATGCCTACACCGCTGCTGAAAATCTCGTTGACCCATACGCTTCACAAAGCACACAGCGCCTTTACAGCTATATGAAAGACGTTTACGGCAAAAAGGTCATAACAGGACAGTATTGCGACGGTGGTCTTAACGGCGCTGAGTTCAAAGCCATAAAGTCCGCCACTGGTCAGACCCCTGCTATGTTGGGTCTTGACTTTATGCGCTATACACCATGCCGTGTCCAGAACGGTGACACCTCCGACGCTGTCGAAAAAGCTATCGAGTTCTCACGGGCAGGTGGAATAGTAACATTCTGCTGGCATTGGAACGTCCCTGACAAATATCTTCTCTCAGGTACAGACGGCGGAAATCCACGTTGGTGGGGTGGTTTTTACACCAAAAACGTTGACCGCTCAAAGTTCTCGCTTACCAAAATAATGAACGGCTCAGACCCTAAGGGCTACAACACTCTTATGAGCGACGTTGACGAGATCGCCAAACAGCTCAAACGTCTTTCTGACGCAGACGTTCCGGTACTGTTCAGACCGCTCCACGAGGCAAGCGGCGGTTGGTTCTGGTGGGGTGCAGACGGCTCGGAAGCCTACAAAAAGCTTTGGCAGGCAATATATGACAAGCTCACGAATGAATACAAGCTTGACAATATCATATGGGTATGGAATGGTCAGGCGGCAAATTGGTATCCTGGCGACGAATATGTTGACATAATCGGAGAGGATATCTACCCAGGCACAAGAGATTATTCAGCCCAAAGCTCAAAATATCTTGAAGCTACAGACTGTTCACCAAACGGAAAAATAGTTGCCCTCACAGAAAACGGCTGTCTTTTCGACCTTGACAAAGCCTTTGATGCAAACACCGCATGGTCATATTTCGGCACATGGAGCGGTGAGTTTTGCATATCAAGCTCTGAGAAATATACCGAGAAAAGTATGTGGCAAAAGGTCTATAACAGCGACTATGCCGTGACACTTTCAAGTCTGCCAGACCTGAAAAGCTATCCTATCAGCAGTGACAATACACAGATAACTCTTGACTCCACGTCAAAAGAAGTCACATACGGCGACAGCATTACCCTAAAAGCCAGCGTGACCTCAGACACTCCTCAGACAGTAACATGGAAAAGCTCCAACACAGCCGTTGCCACAGTAAAAGACGGTGTTGTGACTGCCACGGGCAAAGGCACAGCAAAGATAACAGCTTCCCTGCCTAACGGAAGGTCTGCCGTCTGCACTGTAAAGGTCACCACAAAAAAGCTTCCAACATCAGGCTATTCCTATGCAAGCACTGCACAGTACACAGGCAGTGCAATTATTCCGACAGTCACTGTTAAGGACGGAAGCAAAGTTCTCCGTCAGAACATCGACTATCGTGTGATAGTCACGAACAATGTTAAAATCGGTCACGCTAACATCACTATCTCAGGCATGGGCAACTACTACGGCAGTTATACCGCAGGCTTTGACATTATCCCTGCCAAGCAGACCATACAAAAGCTTGAAACAAGATACAAAGGTTTCTTTGTGGATTGGGCGCAGAAAGGCTCTGCCACAGGCTATGACATTCAGTATTCCACCAGTGCAAACATGAGCGGTGCGGCTTCCAAACACCTCACTGCCAACAAGCCAGATAACCTGACAATAAGTGGTCTGACAGCCGATAAGACCTACTACGTTCGTGTGCGTTCCTACACAAACGTTGGAAGCAAGACTTATTATGGTCCATGGTCTGACATAAAAAGCATAAAGACCGCAAAATATGATATCACAAAAGCTTCCGTTTCTGGCATTTCCACCAAGGCATACACAGGCAAGGCTATAACACAGAACATTACTGTGAAATACAACGGCACTGCCCTGAAAAACGGAACTGATTACACAACTTCCTACTCAAACAACAAAAAAATCGGCAAGGCAATTGTCAAGATAACAGGCAAAGGCAAATATGGTGGCATTATCACAAAGAACTTTACCATAAACCCTGCCAAGCAGGAGATACAGAAGCTTACGTCTAAATCCAAAGCATTTTTCGTGGATTGGGCGCAGAAAGGCTCTGCAACGGGCTATGAGATACAGTATGCAACTAACTCCAAGTTTACAAACGCAAAGAAAGTCACCATAACAAACAACAAGACCGACAAGACCACAATTTCCAAACTTAGCGGCAACAAGAAATATTACGTTCGTGTTCGTTCGTACACGACAGTGAACGGCACAAAATATTACGGTGCATGGTCGGTTTCAAAGAGCGTGACTACAAAAAAATAAAGAAAAAGTGATTATCCATAGCAAAATAGAGGTCTGGCTCAAACGTCAGACCTCTATTATTTTTTTATTCGCACACAAAAACACCCCGTATCATAAGACACGGGGTGAAATTATTGTTATCTATTCAGATATCCTAAACTTTGCAAGAATTACTTCTTCTGTGCAATAGCAGCCTGTGCAGCAGCTCACCTGCACGAGATTTTATGACAATTTCACCGTTTAAACCAAGTAAATTTATCAACCAGTATGTAAAGTGACAGCTTTCGCCGTCACCAATCGTAAACTCAGCAGAGTTTTTTCTGCCTGTGAGCGTACAACGTATTTTTTCACTTTTCTCCTCGCCGAGATTGATTATCCATTCAAAATTTGTATTGTCAACCGGCGT
>OHIC01000881.1_pt1 | contig 14471 bp, 10 predicted proteins | sample 1568171 | NCBI WGS metagenome assembly OHIC01 (sample SAMEA3879506, study PRJEB24766) | human gut metagenome | biome: human-associated habitat; feature: feces | place: USA | collected 1985/1987
TTGCCGACACCCTCTGTCTGGCTATTTTCATGTATGGAGGATAACTGCCTATGGCAAAAAACAAAACAGAGATTCATGTTACAACGGTGTTTGACGGGGAACTGGACGCCACTGATGTGTTCGTCAGCCTGATTTCCCAGAAATACGGAAAGACAAATACAAAAGAATATCTTGCTAAAAAGAAAGATATAAGCTATAATGAAGATGAGGTTCAAAAGAGCCAGATACCGTCTGGATTGTGTGGGTAAATGGCTATGATGAACGAAATGGAATACAGAACAATCGGAAAGGCACTTGCCGGGGGCTATCGTGCAGCGGTCTATTGCAGGCTGTCAAAGGACGATGACCTGCAAGGCGAAAGTGCCAGTATCGCAAACCAGCGTGATATGCTGGAAAAATACTGCGAAAAGCAGGGATGGGAGGTTGTGGCAGTCTATCAGGACGATGGCTTCACAGGTCTTAATATGGAGCGTCCTGATTTACAGAGAATGTTGAGAGCCATTGAGCGCAGGCAAATCAACCTTGTCATCACGAAAGACCTCAGCCGACTGGGGCGTAACTATCTGCAAACCGGGCATTTGATTGAGGACTTTTTCCCAAGAAACGGTGTCCGCTATATCGCCATGAATGACGGTATCGACACCCTGCGGGATAACAACGATATTGCCCCGTTCAAGAATATCCTGAACGAGATGTACAGCAAGGATATTTCCAAGAAAGTCCATTCCTCTTATCTTCTGAAAGCGCAGAAAGGACAGTTTACCGGGTGTCTTGCCCCGTTTGGGTATCGGAAAGACCCGGAGGACAAAAACCATCTGCTCATTGACGAGGAAACCGCCCCGATTGTGCGGCTGATTTTCGGATATGCCCTGAACGGTCATGGTCCGAACTATATCCGCAGACGGCTGGAGGAAGAAAAAATCCCCTGCCCCACATGGTGGAACCGGGAACGGGGGCTTCGCAATACCCGCACCAAATGGGAAAAGAAAGACCCGGAAAACGGGCGGTATATGTGGGACTTCTCCGTTATCAAAGACCTTTTGATGAATCCCGTCTACACCGGGGCGATTGCTTCCCAGAAAAAAGACTACCGTTTCAAAATCGGCACGATTGGAGAAAAGAAGCCGGAGGACTGGATTGTGGTGGAGGGACAGCATGAACCGCTGATTGACCGCATGAGCTTTGACATTGTGCAGAACAAGCTGAAATCCCGCCAGCGTCCGGGGCAGACCAATGAAATCAGCCTGTTTGCCGGACTGATAAAATGCGGCGAGTGTGGGAAGTCGCTGACGATACGCTACACAAACGCAAAACATCCCCAGCGGATTTACTCCTGCAAGACCTACAATGCCTTTGGAAAGAACCACTGCACCCAGCACCGGATTGACTATGACACCCTTTACAGCCATGTGCTGCGGAAAATCCGGGAATGTGCCAGAGCTGCCCTGATGGACGGGGAAGCGGTTGCCGACCGCCTGACCAATACCTGTGAAGCCGAGCAGCGGGAACAGCGGGAAGCAATGGAACGCTCCCTTACAAGGGACGAGGAACGGATTGAGGTTCTGGACAAAATGGTCATGCGGCTTTATGAGGATATGATTGCAGGGCGTATCAGTGAGCAGAATTTCAACACCATGCTGGAAAAGACACAGACCGAGCAGACGGAGCTTAAAGCAAAAGTGTCCGAGGGCAGAAAGCGGCTGTCCGATGAAGTCCAGCTTGCCAATGACGCAAAACAATGGGTGGAAGCCATTCAGGAATACGCCAACATCACAGAGCTGGACGCAGCCACCCTCAACCGCTTAATCAAAGAAATCGTCGTGCATGAGCGCATTGACGAAGATAAAACAAGACACATTTCTATCGAAATTCATTTTAATCTCAAACCCATCCCGGAGGTGGAACAGGTCACTGCCTGACCTGTCCCGCCGGGACGGTTCTCTTAAAAACACCATATAGATTTTTTGTACGCCGCCGCCCGCCATCGAGCAGAGTTTTACACCTAATTGGGGATAAAACAGCTGGTCGCGGGCGGCGGCGTTGCCCTGATCGGCGTGACCCTTGTCCCGCTGCTGTCCGGGCTGCTGGGCTAACCTCAACTTATCCGTACATCCACCTTTGAGACCCCACCGCGCTCTCCCGCTCACATGGGAGGGCGCGGGAAAGGAGGTATCTTTGCTTGATTAGTGAGATCATCGAGAAATGGATAAAAGGCATTTTGATAGATGGCATCACGGGCAACCTCTCCGGCCTGTTCGACAACGTGAACGCCAAGGTGGGCGAAATCGCTTCGGACGTTGGTTCTACCCCGCAGGCATGGAACAGCGGCATTTTCAATATGCTGCGCAGTCTTTCCGAAACGGTGGTGCTGCCCATTGCAGCGGCCATCCTTGCCCTTGTGATGTGCCATGAGCTTATCCAGATGATTACCGAAAAGAACAATATGCACGACTTCGATACTTCCATGTTCTTCCGCTGGATTTTCAAGTCTGCCTTTGCCATCCTCATAGTCAGCAACACATGGAATATCGTTATGGGTGTATTCGATGCCACCCAGAGCGTTGTCAACCAAAGTTCCGGCGTTATCATTGGCGAAACATCCATCCACTTTGACCGCCTGATACCCGGACTGGAATTTCAGCTAGAAAGCATGACCATCGGCAGTCTGCTCAGCCTGTGGTTCCAGACCCTTGTGGTGGGCCTGACCATGAACATCCTGTCCATCTGCATCTTCCTTGTGACCTACGGCCGCATGATTGAGATTTACGTTGTGACCGCACTGGGGCCTATCCCGCTGGCGACCATGGGCAGCAGCGAGTGGCGCAGCACCGGGCAGAACTATTTGAAATCGCTTTTGGCGTTAGGCTTCCAAGCGTTCCTGATTATGATTGTCGTGGGCATCTATGCGGTGCTGATACGCAACATTTCAGGTGCAGCGGACATTGCCGGGGCCATCTGGGGCTGCATGGGCTACACCGTGCTACTCTGTTTCTGTCTGTTCAAGACCGGCAGCATCAGCAAGTCGGTGTTTGGTGCCCACTAAGGCCGAGAAAGGAAAAACGTATGGCGTATGTGACCGTTCCCAAAGATTTGACCCATGTAAAATCCAAAGTCTTATTCGGGCTGACCAAGCGGCAGCTGGTCTGCTTCGGCGGCGCGCTCCTCACGGGCGGGCCGCTTTATTTTTTGACCCGGGACTATCTTTCCAACAGCGCGGCGGCCCTACTGATGATTTTTGCCATGCTGCCGGGGCTGCTGTTCGCTCTGTTCGAGCGGCACGGCCAGCCCCTTGAAGTGGTGATTCAGCAAATGATTCAGTGCTGCTTTATCCGTCCCAAGAAAAGGCCCTATCAGACCAACAATGCTTACGCCGCCCTTGTGCGGCAATACCAAATGGAACAGGAGGTAAAGGCCATTGTCCAGAAAAACGATACCCCGCGAAACCGAAAAGCCCAAAAAGCTCACCCGCGCCCAGAAAAAAGAAATTGATGCCGTTATCCGCAAGTACAAGGGGGATGGTAAACCCCGCACGGCGCAGGCCACCATCCCGTATGAGGCCATTTACCCGGACGGTGTGTGCCGCATTGACCGACGCACATTCTCCAAGTGCATTGCCTTTGAGGACATCAGCTATCAGCTGGCCCAGCCGGAAACGAGGACCGCCATCTTTGAACACCTGTGCGACCTGTACAACTATGTGGATGCCTCCATCCATGTGCAGCTTTCGTTTCTCAATCGCAAGGTTGACCCGGTGCAGTACGCAAAAAGTTTTGAGATCGCACCGCAGGGGGATGATTTTGACGACATCCGCGCCGAGTACACCGCCATCCTGCAAAAGCAGCTTGCCAGCGGCAACAACGGCATCGTCAAAACGAAATACCTGACCTTCACCATCGAGGCCGACAGCCTGAAAACAGCACGGTCACGGCTGACGCGCATTGGCCTTGACCTGCTGGGCTATTTCAAGACCATGGGCTGCGTGGCGCACGTCATGGACGGACAGGCGCGTTTGGAGGTGCTGCACGGCATCTTCCACCCGGACGGCGAACCGTTCCGTTTTGACTGGGACTGGCTGGCACCCTCCGGCCTGTCTACCAAGGATTTTGTGGCCCCGTCCTCCCTCTGTTTCGGTACGGCTAAAACCTTTGGTTTGAGCGGCAAGTATGGAGCTGTGAGCTTTTTACAAATCCTTGCGCCGGAACTTTCGGATGAAATGCTGGCCGATTTTCTCAAAACGGAAAGCGGCATTCTCGTCAATCTCCATGTGCAGGCCATCGACCAGACCGAGGCCATCAAAACCATCAAGCGGAAGATCACAGACCTTGACGCCATGAAGATTCAGGAGCAGAAAAAGGCTGTCCGTTCCGGGTACGACATGGACATCCGTGCGACTCGTTCCTGAACAAAGCCTTCGTGGTTGAAGGACAAAATCAGGCACTAACAAAAGAACGAAAATTTCAGATGTTAGGAGAACTAACAATCCAAGAGGTGGAATGATGGGGTAACGCCCTGAAACGCCCCCTTAATACTCCGACTGGCGGGTGTAAGCGAAAACTGACCTGTCAGAAGCTCGGTAAAGTCGGCTGAGAGTAGCCGTATGGATTGCTGGATAATTACCAGCCCCACGAAAGCTGTCCAGAGGTGGACGGTGCTACCTATAGGCCGGAGGTCTACAAAATACCCAAGGTCAGAATGTTTGAAATATGACTGACGAAAACCGCGAATGTAAGGGTCTATACCATGACGGCATAGAAATGTGCTGGTAGCGTTCATCGCTAATCAGTGTGGTGGAGTAAAAATTGATGTTATAAAACACCATAGCACGTTACAGGCGTGTTCAAGCTGACAGGCTTAAAGCGGAAACCTAAAGGTATATGTAAAGATAGGATTGTTGGAACGAGGAAAGGCAGTAGGCTTCTACCATTAGGAAGTAAGCAGACGAATCATATAAGCTGCTGTACTACTGCTGAAAAGCAGAGGTCGAACCGATGATGTTTTCTGCGAAAAAGAGGAAAACGGAGGAATGGCCTCAAGTCAGTCAAACAGGCAACTTAGCACTTAGTCGCAATTAGGATTGCGAGTATGACAAAAAGAAGTCACTCGCCATAAAGGAGAGTGATGCCTGATGCCAAATGAGAAGAAAGCAAAAAGCAAATGCGTGGAGTATCTCCGCCATGCTGAATACTACGATATGCAAAGTACCTTTGATGAACTGTATGCCAGAAGTCAGGCAGGAGAAATTTTCGAGAACCTGATGGATGTGATACTTTCAAGAGAAAATATCCTGCTGGCCTATCGGAACATCAAATCCAATACCGGGAGTATTACGCCGGGAACAGACAAGCTGAAGATTTCTGATATTGGTAAACTTACCGCTGATGAAGTCACAGCAAGGGTACGCAAAATCGTCAAGGGAGCTAAAAACGGCTACACCCCAAGAAGCGTAAGACGCAAAGACATCCCAAAACCAAACGGGAATACCAGGCCACTGGGAATCCCTTGTATCTGGGATAGATTGGTACAGCAATGTATCAAGCAGGTCATGGAACCTATCTGCGAAGCCAGGTTCAGCAACAATAGCTATGGATTCCGTCCAAATCGGTCGGTTGAAAATGCGATAGCGGCAACCTACAGGCTTATGCAAAAGTCAGGACTTCACTATGTAGTAGAGTTTGACATAAAAGGTTTCTTTGACAATGTAGACCATTCAAAACTGATAAAACAGTTATGGTCACTGAATATCCGGGATAAAGAACTGCTCTATGTAATCCGTAGGATTCTCAAAACGCCAATCCTCATGCCGGACGGCAACACAGAACACCCAACAAAGGGAACGCCGCAAGGCGGAATTATTTCCCCACTATTGGCAAATGTGGTGCTGAATGAACTTGACCATTGGATAGAAAGTCAATGGCAGTGCAACCCGGTAACGGAAAACTACGCTTACAGAGAAAATGCGGCAGGCTGTCCGATACAAAGCCATGCGTACCGGGCAATGCGGAATACACGGCTGAAAGAAATGTATATCGTGAGATATGCAGACGATTTTCGGATTCTCTGTAGAACAAGGGAACAGGCAGACCGGACGCTGATTGCGGTCACGCAATGGCTGAAAGAACGCCTGCGCCTTGATGTTTCACCGGAGAAAACGAGAGTTGTTGACGTCAGACGGAGCTATTCTGAATTTCTCGGATTCAAAATCCGACTACGCAAAAAGGGGAAAAAGTACGTCGTTCAATCGCACATGTGCGATAAAGCATACAAAAAGGTTAAAGCCAGCCTGACTAAACAAGTCGGAAATATCAAATTTCCCAGAAAAGGACGTGGAGAAGCCGGGGAAGTACGGCTGTTCAACTCCATGGTTATGGGAATCCAGAATTACTACCAGTTAGCCAATGACATCAGCATAGACTGCGGTGATATTGGCAGAACTGTTAATACAGTTCTCAAAAACAGGCTGAAATCTGGAAAGACACACCGGCTGAAAAAGGAAGGCCGTGACCTGACAAAAATGGAAATCCAAAGATATGGGAAATCGGAGCAACTAAGATATATAGCACAATCCAAAGAACCGATTTATCCAATAAGCTATGTTCAATGTAAAAATCCAATGAGTCAGCGGCGAAAAGTGTGCGCTTACACAGCGGCAGGAAGAAGTGAAATCCATGACGATTTGCGGATAAACACTTTCTTACTGCTACAGCTAATGAGAGCGCCTACATACAACCGCAGTACAGAGTATGCGGATAACCGTATCTCACTGTTCTCCGCTCAATGGGGAAAATGTGCGGTAACGGGAAAGAAATTTCAGTGTATATCAGAAATTCACTGCCATCACAAGAAGCCAAAAGGAATTGGAGGCAGAGATAAGTATGAAAATCTGGTATTGGTGCTTGCACCAGTACATGAACTGATACACGCAATTGATGAGGACACGATTCGTTCTTATCTCACCGCTCTTAAATTGGATACTTCACAGCTCACAAAGCTGAACAAACTGCGAACATTGGCAAAAAGGAAACCCATTGATTTGGAGAAGCCAAATCTTACGAATAATTCTCATAATGGTATGACTAAGGAGACTAAGAAATCTGTTTGATTGATGGAACGCCGGATGCGGTGAAAGTCGCATGTCCGGTGTGAAGCGGGGGAAAAGCTGGAGATAACTTCAAAGGCTTACCTATCGCTATTGCCCAGCGACCTTGCCACTTACGGCGAGGACGCCAAAAAGCTGCTGAACAAATTGCAGACCCGGAACGAACGGCTTTTCATGCTGACCTTTCTTGTGCTGAATGTGGCCGACACCAAGCAAAAGCTGGGCAACGATGTGTTCCAAGCCGCAGGTGTGGCACAGAAGTATAACTGCTCGCTTGTCCGGCTGGACTACCAGCAGGAACAGGGCCTTGTGTCCAGCCTGCCGCTGGGCATCAACCAGATAAAGATTCAGCGCAGCCTTACCACCTCCAACGTGGCGGTGTTCGTGCCCTTTGTGACGCAGGAGCTTTTCCAGAGCGGCGCGGCCATGTACTACGGCATCAACGCAAAATCCCACAACATGATCATGCTGGACCGCAAGCAGGCCCGGTGTCCCAACGGCTTGAAGCTGGGCACGCCCGGCAGCGGCAAATCCATGAGCTGCAAGTCCGAAATCGTCAGTGTGTTTTTAACGACTGCTGACGATATTTTTATTTCAGACCCAGAAGCCGAGTATTATCCGCTGGTCAAGCGGCTGCATGGGCAGGTCATCAAACTTTCGCCCACCAGCAAGGACTATGTGAATCCTCTGGACATCAACCTGAATTATTCCGAAGATGACAGCCCGCTGGCCTTGAAGTCGGATTTTGTGCTGTCGTTCTGTGAGCTGGTCATGGGCGGTAAAACAGGTCTGGAAGCGATTGAGCGCACCGTGATAGACCGTGCCGTGAAAGCCATCTACCGCCCCTATCTGGCGAGCCCCTGCCCGGAGAATATGCCCATCCTCTCCGATTTGCACCAAGCCCTGCTCGACCAACACTTGCCGGAAGCGGACCGGGTAGCGCAGGCATTGGACCTGTATGTGTCCGGCTCGCTGAACGTGTTTAACCACAAAACGAATGTGGACATCCACAACCGGCTTGTGGCCTTTGACATCAAAGAGTTAGGAAAACAGTTAAAAAAATTGGGGATGCTCATTATCCAAGACCAGATATGGGGCCGCGTCACCCAGAACCGCAGCCAAGGCCGGGCTACATGGTATTTTGCAGACGAGTTCCACTTGCTCTTGAAAGAGGAACAGACCGCTGCGTATTCCGCAGAAATCTGGAAACGCTTCCGCAAATGGGGCGGTGTGCCCACGGGCGCCACCCAGAATGTGAAGGACCTTCTTTCTTCGCCGGAGATCGAGAACATTCTGGAAAACAGCGACTTCATCACGCTGCTGAATCAGGCATCCGGCGACCGCAAAATCCTTTCGGAACGGCTGAACCTCTCCGCAGACCAGCAGAAGTACATCGACAATTCGGAACCGGGCGAAGGACTGCTGATTTTTGAAAACGTGGTGCTTCCGTTTTCCAACCCCATCCCGAAAAACACACAGCTCTATAAGATCATGACCACCCGGCTCAGCGAGGTGGTGGAGCTATGAGCTTAACGCATTTCAGCTTGTTTTCCGGCATCGGCGGCATTGACCTTGCCGCAGAAGCGGCGGGGTTTACCTCTGTCTGTCAATGCGAGTGGGCGGCATTTCCCGCCGCTGTGCTGGCAAGCCACTGGCCGGAAGTGCCCCGTTTTCAGGACATCACCACCGTAACAAAGGAGGCTTTCTTTGAAAAAACAGGACTTCACACCGTCACCCTCATTTCAGGTGGTTTCCCGTGCCAGCCGTTCTCCACCGCAGGGCGGCAGCGCGGCTTCCACGATGAACGCTACCTGTGGCCCGAAATGCTGCGGGTCATCCGGGAATTGCAGCCCCGTTGGGTGCTTGGAGAAAATGTTGCTGGCTTCCTCCGTATGGGGCTCGACAAAACGCTCATTGACTTGGAGCAGGCAGGTTACGATGTTCGGGTTTTCGTATTACCTGCTGCTGCCGTTGGCGCGTGGCACGAACGGAAACGGGTATTCATCATCGGCTCCGCTGCTTCCCACACCCCTTGCCAGCGACACCGGGGATGTGGGCAAGGGGTTGGACATCCAAATCTCTGCGAACGGCAGTTACCGCAAGATGAACAAGGATGGCAAAGCATGGACGGCGCGGCTTTCCCATGTGGTCTACCGCATGACCCCCACCACGCTGGAAAAGCCCTACCTCAACCCGGACTGGGTAGAGTGGCTGATGGGTTTCCCGCGCAAATGGACGGACATTCCCTTTGGGCCGAAGAACCCGCCGACATCCCGCGTCTGACCGAGGATGTGCCGAACCGCAGCAAGCGGATGAAAACACTGGGCAATGCAGTTTCGCCGCCGCAGGTGTTCCCGATTCTCAAATACATTGCGGACATTGAAACGGGCCGCTGTCCGATGGGAGGTGAAGAACCTTGAAAGAATTGCAGGCAAAAGCCAAAGTCACCCAGACCATGACCCGTGACGGTCTGGTGGTGGAAAATCAGGCTGACGGCACTGTGGAGAATGTTTCCTGCCGGGAAGCGGAACAGGATTATTCCACGGATGCCGAGGGCAAGGCCGAAAAAATTCTGGAACGGGCCGAGGACATCAAGGACGGGCATGAAAATAAAAAGAAAGCGAAAAAGGCGGCAGAAACCGCGGCCACCGCCAAAAGTGAAGATGGTCTGCACCGTTCCGCTGCCCGTTTGGAATTGACCGAGGACGAACGGGCAGACCCGGAGTTGCAGCCGTACATCCACAAGGCGGAAGCAAAGGCCGACAAGCTGGATGCGGCCCGCGCCGCTTTGCCGAAGAAGCGTGTCCCGGTCAAGGAAAAAGTCTACGATGCTGCCAACGGCAAGGCAAAATCTACCTTGCGCTTTGAGAAGCAGGACAAAGGTTCGCCCAGCCTGAAACCAAACCCGGCCAGCCGCCCACTGTCGGAAGCATTGCTGTTCGCTCACGGAAAAGTCCACGAGGTCGAACACGAAAATGTGGGCGTGGAGGGCGGCCACAAGGGTGAAGAACTGGTGGAGCGTCAGACCGCCAAAGCCATCCGCAGTGGCATCCGGCACCACAAGATGAAGCCCTACAAGGCCGTGGAAAAGGCAGAGCGTCAGCTCATGTCTGCCAATGCAGAATACTTTTACCAGAAATCCTTGCGGGACAATCCGCAAATTGCACAGGCGGCCAGCAACCCCATTTCCCGGATGTGGCAGAAACGGCGTATCAAACAGCAGTATGCCAAAGCTGCACGGCAGGCCGGACAAGCCGCCGCGCAGGGTGCAGCCGCCACCGCAGAGAACGGTTTCCGGGTAACAAAGCTGGCGGCCGAGGGCGGCGAACGGGTAGCCGAATTTGCGGCCCGGAACTGGAAAACCATTCTGATCGTGGCGGTGTTCGGTCTGCTGGCTCTGCTCTTGATAACGGGTTTGCAGTCCTGCACCGTGATGGCGGGTACCGCTGGAACCGGCGTGACGGCATCCTCTTACTTTTCCAAGGACAAGGATATGCTGGGTGCAGAGAAAGCCTACGCCAAGCTGGAACAAAAACTGCAACGGTATCTCGACACCTACGAGGCCACCCACAACTACGATGAATACCATTTTTATCTGGACGAAATCGAGCATGACCCCTATGTGCTGATCTCGATTTTGTCCGCACTCTATGACGGCGTTTTTACATTGGCCGAGGTGCAGGGCGAACTTGAAATGCTCTTTGAAAAGCAGTACGTCCTGACCGAGACCGTGACCATGCAGATACGTTACCGCACAAAAATGATGGTCATAATTGGCCCGTATGGTGTGCCGCAGGTTATCACCTACCAAGAGCCGTATGAATACTACATCTGCACGGTCAAGCTGAAGAACAAAGATTTGTCCCATCTGCCCGTGGAAGTGATGACCGAAGAACAGCTTAGTGCCTATTCGCTCTATATGCGCACGCTGGGCAACCGGCCGGATTTGTTCGGGCAGGCACAGTACCCCAATGCGTCCACCATCAAACAGCCCACTTACTACGATATTCCCCCGGAAGCACTAAAGGATGATAAGTTTGCCGCCATGATGGAGGAAGCAACCAAGTACATCGGCTACCCGTATGTGTGGGGCGGCAGTTCGCCCAGCACCAGCTTTGATTGCAGCGGCTACATTTCGTGGGTGCTGAATCACTCCGGCTGGAATGTGGGCCGCCAGACCGCACAGGGCCTTTACAACCTCTGTACTCCTGTTTCGGCCGCACAGGTCAAACCGGGTGACCTTGTGTTTTTCAAGGGAACCTACGATACCCCCGGCGTGAGCCATTGCGGTATCTATGTGGGCAATTCCATCATGCTGCACTGCGGCGACCCGATCTCTTACACAAACCTCAACTCGAAATATTGGCAAGAACATTTTTACAGCTATGGGCGTTTACCGTGACGCCAGAAAGGATTTTGTATGGCAAAAAGACTTTCCCGCATTGAGCGCGATATTGAACGGCTCAAAGAAAAAATCAGCGAATACCAGCAGCAGTTGAAAGAACTGGAAGCTGAAAAGACCGAACAGGAAAATTTGCAGATCATTCAGCTGGTGCGCAGCATGAACATGAAGCCGGACGAGTTCGCGGCCTTCCTGCGCAGCGGTGCGCTGAATGCTGCACCCACCGCCACACCGTACCACAAACAGGAGGATGCCGCCAATGAAACCTGATTGTAACTACCGTTTTGCTGCCGGATTGCTGGCTATCCTGCTCTGCCTCTGTTCGCTCTCCATGCCCGCTTTTGCAAGCGGCTCTGACCCTGCCCCGGAACCTCTGCCGGAGATCGTGGACGAAGAACCGACTACGGGCGGCATGGAGCCGGAGGGTGTGCCCATCACGCCCAAGGGCAATGCAACACTGGTGGATGACTTTTACGGCGACAAGCAGCTTATCACTGTGACCACCAAGGCCGGGAATTATTTTTACATCCTGATCGACCGGGCCAACGAGGACAAGGAAACGGCGGTGCATTTCCTCAACCAAGTGGACGACGCCGACCTGCAAGCCTTGTTGGAGGACGGGAAAAAAGAGCCGGAGGTCTGCACCTGTACGGCCAAATGTCAAGCCGGGGCCGTCAATACGGCCTGCCCGGTCTGTAAAAACAACCTGACCGCCTGCAACGGGCCGGAGCCGAAGCCCCAGCCGGAGGAAGAAAAGCCGCAGGAGGAAAAGCCAAGCGGCATGGGCGGCCTTGTGGTGTTCTTTGTGGTGGTGCTGCTGGGCGGCGGCGCAGCCCTCTACTTCCTGAAATTCAAAAAGGAAAAAGCCGACACCACAGGCAATGACGATCTGGCCGAGTATGACTTTGGCGAGGACGAGGACGACGAGGACGAAGCCCCGGAGCCGGACGAGGATATGACAAATGAAGATGGAAATAAGGAGGACGAAGTATGAGCTATCAGTTAGTAATTGCAGAGAAACCAAGCGTCGCCCGCAGCATTGCGGGCGTGATCGGCGCGGACAAAAAACAGGACGGCTACATGGAGGGGAACGGCTATCTGGTGAGCTGGTGTATCGGCCACCTTGTTTCCCTTGCCGACGCCGGAGCCTATGACGAGCGCTTCAAGAAGTGGCGCTATGACGACCTGCCGATTTTGCCACAGGAATGGCAGTACATCATCCCTGCCGAGAAGAAAGGCCAGTTTGCCGTGCTGCGCTCTCTGATGGAGCGCCCCGACGTGACGGGGCTTGTGTGCGCCACCGACGCCGGGCGCGAGGGTGAGCTGATTTTCCGTTTTGTCTACCAGATGGCGGGCTGCAAGAAACCGTTTCAGCGCCTTTGGATTTCCAGCATGGAGGACGCCGCTATCAAAGAGGGCTTTGCCCACCTGAAACCGGGGGCCGACTACGACGACCTGTATCAATCGGCCCTGTGCCGGGCGCAGGCCGATTGGCTGGTGGGGATCAACGCCACCCGGCTTTTCTCCATTCTCTATCACAAGACCCTGACCGTGGGCCGTGTCCAGACGCCTACCCTCAATATGCTGGTTGACCGGGAGGCTAAAATCAGCAATTTCAAGAAAGAGAAATACCACGTTGTCCATATCGCGGCGGGCGGCATGGAGGCGGCTAGCGACCGCTTTATGAACCCCGACGACGCCGACGCCACCAAGACGGCCTGTGCAGGAGCGCAGGCCGTTTGTGTATCGGTGAAGCGTGAGAAAAAGACGGAGCAGCCGCCCCGTCTTTACGATCTCACCACCTTGCAGCGGGAGGCCAACCGCCTGTTTGGATTTACCGCCAAGCAGACCCTTGATTATGCCCAACAGCTCTATGAAAAGAAGCTGCTGACCTATCCCCGCACCGACAGTCAGTATCTTACCGACGATATGCAGCCCACGGCGGAAAGCATCGTGTCCGGCCTGTGGCCGCTGCTTTCCTTTGCAGCGGGGCTGGACATTGCCCCGCAGTTTGGCCGGGTACTGAACAGCAAAAAGGTGTCCGACCACCACGCCATTATCCCCACGATGGAGTTTGTGCAGAAAGGCTTTGACGGGCTGACCGAGGGCGAAAAGAAACTGCTGTCCCTTGTGTGCTGCAAGCTGCTGTGTGCCGTGGCCGCGCCCCATGTGTATGAGGCTGTCACCGCCACATTCACCTGCGCCGGGAACGAGTTCACCGCCAAGGGAAAAACCATTCTCACCCCCGGTTGGAAAGAGATTGAGCGCCGCTTCAAGGCGTCGTTCAAGACCGACGCCGACGAGGACGCGCCGGAGCTGGCACGGGAGCTGCCGGAGATCACCGAGGGCCAGACCTTTGACCCGGTGGAGGCCAGTATCACCGAGCATTTCACCACGCCGCCCAAGCCCTACACCGAAGATATGCTGCTATCCGCTATGGAACGGGCCGGGGCCGAGGATATGCCGGAGGACGCCGAGCGCCAAGGTTTGGGAACCCCGGCAACCCGCGCTTCCATTCTGGAAAAGCTGGTGCAGATGGGCTTTGTGGAACGCAAAGGCAAACAGCTACTTCCCACCAAGGACGGCCACAACCTTGTGTGCGTCCTGCCGGATGTGCTGACTTCTCCCCAGCTCACGGCGGAATGGGAAACCAAGCTGACGGCCATTGCTAAGGGCGAGGCCGACCCGGAGGGCTTCATGGCGGGCATTGAGGAAATGACGCGGGGCCTGATTTCCCGGTATTCGCAGATCAGCGAGGACGCGCAAAAGTTGTTTCAGACCGAGCGTGTTGTTATTGGCAAGTGTCCCCGCTGTGGCGAAGCCGTCTACGAGGGCAAGAAAAACTATTACTGCGGAAACCGGGCCTGCCAGTTTGTCATGTGGAAGAATGACCGATTTTTTGAGGAACGGGGCAAGGCGTTCACCCCGAAAATCGCCGCCGCGCTCCTTAAAGACGGAAAGGCAAAGGTAAAG
>OHIC01000925.1_pt1 | contig 13816 bp, 10 predicted proteins | sample 1568171 | NCBI WGS metagenome assembly OHIC01 (sample SAMEA3879506, study PRJEB24766) | human gut metagenome | biome: human-associated habitat; feature: feces | place: USA | collected 1985/1987
CGGTAAAGGCTGCTTGTGATGATGGACTTACATTTGGCGCACCGACAAGGAAAGAGCTCGAGATCGCAGAATTGATAAATGAGCTCATGCCGTCAATGGAGCTGACACGAATGGTCAACTCGGGAACAGAGGCGGTGATGAGTGCCCTCAGAGTGGCGAGGGGATTTACAGGCAGAGATAAGATTGTAAAGTTCCGCGGCTGCTATCACGGACACAGTGATGGACTTCTGGTCAAGGCAGGCTCGGCGGCACTTACACAGTCAGTTCCGGACAGTCTGGGAGTTCCAAAGTCGTATACACAGCATACACTCATAGCTGAGTATAACAACGAGGATAGCGTAAAGAAGTTATTTGAGGCGGAGGGCAAAGACATTGCAGCAATCGTGGTCGAGCCGGTTGCCGCAAATATGGGCGTTGTCCCACCGCATGATGGATTCCTTCAGTTCCTCAGGGACATAACAAATGAGTACGGCTCACTTCTTATATTTGATGAGGTCATCACAGGTTTCAGACTCAGCCTTGGCGGTGCCCAGGAATACTTTGGGGTAAAGCCTGATCTCACAACACTTGGCAAGATAGTTGGAGGCGGAATGCCGGTGGGAGCATACGGCGGACGCCGAGATGTCATGAGCATGGTGGCGCCACTCGGCGGAGTATATCAGGCGGGAACCCTGTCGGGCAATCCGATAGCCATGACAGCCGGACTCACAACGCTCCGCATACTCCAGAAGGAAAAGGATACAATATATCCGGCGATAGAAAAGAGCACAAGGCAGATAGCCGACACAGTCAGAAACACATTTGGCGAAGCAGTCCACGTCAACCAGATAGGCTCACTGATGAGCGTATTCTTCACAGAACAGGAAGTGGTAGACATGGACACATCGATATCCAGCGACACCGCAAGGTATGCAAAATATTTCTCATACATGCTGGACAACGGAATCTACCTTGCACCATCACAGTTCGAGGCAATGTTCGTGTCCTACGCACACAGCAAGGAAGACGTATCCAAAACCTGTGAGCTGATAAAGAAATACAAAGAGAACTAGAGAGACTTAGTAGGTCAGAAGATGTCTCATTAAAAAGGAATTTATATTCCTATATTGTAGAAATAATTAGATAAGTATTAAAAGAGTGGTTTGGAAATAACATAATAAAACTAACGGTTATCGAAGAGTAAGCTGTCATGTTTATGTGATGCTACAAAGGCGGGTAGCACATAGACGACGGAAGCTTGTCGCTCCTTGCTGAGCGGGAGCCCCCCCTGCCCTTATAGGGAGCGGGAGCGAATGCAAATAATGTGTCAAGTTTTCTGTGAAAACTTGACATGTAGCGTCAGCCCCTCGCCGAAGGCGACTTTTGATGGGCTGATGTTCAATTCAGGAGCTAAGACAAGGTGACAGAGTCGTGCGTAGCCTTGGAGCATCACATAAACATGACAGCGACTTTCTTCGACAAGGAGGAAATATGAGAGATTTGGTTATTGTGGGCAGCGGTCCTGCGGGTCTGTCCGCCGCAGTCTACGCCAAGAGGGCGATGATGGACGTGGTGGTACTGGAGAAGGAGGCATTCTCCGGCGGGCAGATCGTGAATACAGAGCAGGTTGACAACTACCTTGGACTGCCGGGCATAAGCGGCTTTGACATGGGTATGAAGTTCAGAGAACACGCGGATACATTTGGCGTGGAGTTTGATGACAGAGAGGTGACAGCCATCGAGGATCACGGCGATCACAAGAAGGTCAGCTTGGAGGATGGCAGCAGCATAGAGACAAAGGCGGTTCTGATAGCCACGGGTGCAAAACACAGAAAGCTTGGCGTTCCCGGTGAGGAGGAATTCACAGGGGCAGGAGTTTCTTACTGTGCCACATGTGACGGAGCGTTTTTTAGGAACAAGGAAGTCGCAGTTGTGGGCGGTGGCAATATAGCCCTTGAGGATGCCCTATATCTGTCAAAGATGTGCAGCAAGGTACATCTGATCCATAGAAGGGCTGAGTTCAGAGGTGAGAAAATACTTGGTGCGCAGGTGCTTGAGACTGAGAATATAGAATTTCATTCATTTGCACAGGTGACAGAGATAGGCGGAACACCGGGCAAGTTGGAGCTCAAGGTTGCTGTGAAGACACCGACAGCAGCGGATGGACAGGTCAATCGCGATTTCACACTTCCGGTAGCCGGTGTATTTATAGCAATAGGCACAAGCCCGATCACAGATTTTCTTGGTGACGTCGTGGAGCTTGATGACGCTGGTTATGTTGCAGCGGGCGAGACCGGACAGACCAGCACACAGGGAATATTTGCCGCGGGAGATGTGAGGACCAAGGCGGTGCGCCAGGTGGCGACAGCAGTCGGAGACGGTGCAGCAGTTATCCATTATGTAGAGGAATACCTGAATGGGTTAAAAAATAAATAGAATAATTGGGAAGCAATTGGCATGGAGATAAAGCATGGAATGTAAATGCATACCTGTTTTCTCCCTGCCAAAAAAAATAAAACTAATTCATAGTAATTCTATAGGCAAAATATAACAATGAACAGGAGGCGGAAAAATGTTAATATCATCAAAGGGACAATATGCATTGAGACTCATGGTAGATATATCGATAAACAGTGGCAGCACGGTTACTGTCAAAGCCGTAGCCAGAAGATGTGGATTGTCTGACAAATATCTTGAGCAGGTTACATCTTCTCTGCTAAAGGCAGGATATTTAAGGAGCGTGAGAGGCCCGAGGGGCGGTTACCGTCTGAACATGCCGGCGGAGGAGATCACGGTTGGGATGGTGCTAAGGGCGATTGAGGGCAGGATATCACCGATCGATAATCGAGTTGATGAGGATGGCGACACCAACATGGTCATGAACGATGTCATCGGAGAGGTGTGGGATGACCTTGAGACTGCCATCAACAATATCCTTGATAACAAAACCATCGCCGATCTTACCCGGGAGTACAGCGACCGGATCGGATACATGTACTCAATATAAATCAGGGACGGAGGGGACAGGTACCTCCGTCCCCATCAGCAGGTACCTCCGTCCCGGGAGGGGGCAATAAGATTTCAGTTGAAAAAAAACTTATTTTGTATATAGTTGTAGTGGGATATATATCATATTAGGAGAATAAGAGATGTTAACACAGTTTTCGAGAACAGAGCTGCTATTTGGCAAGGAAGCCATGGACAAGCTGGCAGGCTCTAAGGTAGCGGTATTTGGAATAGGCGGAGTTGGCGGTTATGTATGCGAGGCGCTGGTAAGGAGCGGCGTCGGAGCATTTGACCTGATAGATGACGACAAGGTGTGTCTGACCAATCTCAACAGACAGATCATAGCGACAAGGAGCACGGTTGGAAAGTATAAGACCGATGTTATGAGGGACAGGATGCTTGACATCAATCCAAATGTGGAGGTTGAGGTACACAAATGTTTCTTCCTTCCGGAAAATGCGGATGACTTCCCTTGGGACAGCTACGACTACGTAGTCGATGCGGTGGACACCGTGACAGCCAAGATTGCTCTTGTCATGAAGTGCAAGGAGAAGAATATCCCGATCATCAGCAGCATGGGTGCGGGAAACAAGCTTGACGGAAGCCAGTTCAAGGTTGCAGATATATACAAGACAAAGGTGTGTCCGCTTGCGAAGGTCATGAGAAGAGAGCTGAAGAAGAGGGGCGTCAAGAAACTCAAGGTCGTATACTCGGAAGAGATTCCGACAAGGCCGATCGAAGATATGGCGATAAGCTGCAGAAACAACTGCATTTGTCCTCCGGGTGCAGAACACAAATGTACAGAGCGCAGAGACATCCCGGGCAGCGTGGCATTTGTGCCATCAGTCGCAGGGCTTATAATAGCCGGTGAGGTGGCAAAGGATCTCATCAGGAGGTAATAAAAAAGGACGCTGAGAAATCAGCGCCTTCTCCATAAAAATACCAGAGTTCCAAGCAGAACCGCACCACCATAGATGAATGGTGCATTTTTGTCACTGTTCATAGTTCTTTCCGTATAAGATACGGATGGATTATTCGGGTTGTAATATATTGCGATGGACGACATGGAGTTGTAATTTGTTATACCGCGGACGGAAAGAAAACCATTGTGCAATACTCCGGACTGGTCGCGGTATTCATAGTTGATATGGGTTCTTTTACTGAATCTTCTGACAGATGTGATATCGGCGGATGTTCTGGTATAGTCCCGCTCGATACGGCATGCCTTACCCCGTATGGAAAGGCCGATGACCACAGCTATGATGAATGATGCTATTGGAATAATGTAAGTCGTATAAGGTAATAGTCTGAAAAAAATACTGATAGAATCCCCCGATGTTAAAATCATAATGTACCCCCTGAAATTGTTGTTTCCCCAAAATATCAGACATGAGATCCCTATTTACATGCCGGACTTGTATGTGTAGATTATAATATAAAGAAGACTGGTTGAGAATCACTTAATTTAAGAGGATAAGTCTGTTAATATAGCAAATTTCAGGTAATAAATATATTACTGTATGCACTGCCACTCATGGTGGTCATAAGCTCAGTCATATTCGCATTTGCCAGAAGTGATAACATGGTGATAATAGACCAATAATATAATAGAGAATATACAAAAGGAAGATGAACGAGATGGATAAGAAAGAAGAAAAGAAAATCATAAGACAGGAGTTTCTGACAGGTGAGAGAGCTCTTTTCATGGGAAAAAATCTCGATATATATGATACGATATTTGACGACGGCGAGTCTCCGCTTAAGGAGAGCCGCGGCATAAATCTGTACGGCAGCATGTTCAAATGGAAGTATCCGCTGTGGTACAGCAAGAACATTGTTGCGGAGGATTGCCACTGGTTTGAGATGGCGAGAGCCGGAGTCTGGTACACTGATAATATCGCGGTGAGGCGGGCACTCATCCAGGCACCAAAGAACTTCCGCAGATGTAAAGGGCTGGAGCTTACGGATGTGACATTCACCCATGCTGAGGAGACCCTTTGGAGCTGCGATGACGTGACCATAGATCATGTGACAGCAAAGGGCGACTATTTTGCCATGAACAGCAATAATATGAAGATAGATGACCTGAAGCTTGACGGCAACTATTCATTTGACGGATGCAGGAATGTAGAGATAAGAAACTCCAATCTGCTTTCAAAGGATGCATTCTGGAACACAGAGAATGTGACCGTATATGATTCATTCATATCGGGCGAGTATCTTGGCTGGAACGCAAAGAACCTCACCCTGATAAACTGCACCATCGAGAGCCTTCAGGGAATGTGCTACATCGACAACCTTGTGATGAAGAACTGCAAGCTCATCAACACAACACTTGCATTTGAATATTCAACAGTGGATGCCGACATCTGCAGCAAGATAGACAGTGTCATGAACCCGACATCAGGAACCATCAAAGCCAAGCACATTGACAACCTGATAATAGAAAAAGACAAAGTAGATCCGTCAAAGACAAAAATAATAGTACAGGACTAAATTAAAGCACAGAGATTCACGGCAAAACATCAGCCCTACGTGTGACAACATATGATAATATAAATAAGAGAAATATAATAATTTTTACGTAGAATGACGATAAATACATGGTGGCATATCATAACGTAAATGGGATTTTGGCATTTGAGGGGCGAAATGTGCTGACATATACCATGTGAGCAATCGGTAGGGAAGTCGACTGAGTCTTGCTGCTTCTTGCCGGAGCGGCGCAAGCAACGCCCTTATCGCTTGCAGAGCGCAGTGCAGATAGAAGCAAAGCAAGGCGAGGTAAGACGAACGTGATTGAGCACATGGTATATGCCATCCTTCAGCCTCTCAAATGCCAAAATCCCTTCAAAAAGTGGAGGGACAAACATGAAGTTTGATTTTGACAAGGTTATAGACAGACGCGGCACAGGCTCCCTGAAGTGGGACGTGCCGGAAAATGAACTGCCAATGTGGGTGGCAGACATGGACTTTCAGACGGCTCCGTGTATCAGGGAGGCACTGGCAGCCCGGGTTGAGCACGGAATATTCGGATATTCCATCATCCCGGATGAGTGGGCAGATGCCTACGTGAACTGGTGGGGCAGCAGACACGGATTTGCAATAGACAGGGACTGGCTGGTGTTCTGCTCCGGAGTCATCCCAGCCATATCAACGGCGGTGAGAAAGCTCACCACACCTGCAGAGAATGTGGTGGTGCAGACCCCTGTCTACAATATTTTCTTTAATTCTATATACAACAATGGGCGAAATATATTGGAAAGCCCTCTGAAATACGACGGCGATGGATATGCCATGGACTTTGAGGATCTTGAGGCAAAGCTTGCAGATCCACAGACCAGCCTCATGATACTCTGCAATCCACAGAATCCTGCGGGAAAAATCTGGGATAAGGAAACGCTTGCTCATGTGGGAGAGCTATGCGCAAAGTATGGTGTGACGGTCATCTCGGATGAGATACACTGCGATCTCACCGATCCTGGAAAGGAGTATGTGCCATTTGCCACGGCATCTGACACATGCAGGGATATAAGCGTGACCTGTATTGCGCCGACAAAGACCTTCAACATAGCCGGAATCCAGACTGCGGCCATTGTGGTTCCGGATAAATTCCTGAGACACAAGATGTGGAGAGGTCTGAACACAGATGAGGTAGCCGAGCCAAATGCATTTGCGGTGGATGCGGCGATAGCAGCATTTACACAAGGCGGCGAGTGGCTGGACAGTCTCAGACAGTATCTTTATGAGAACAAGCAGTATGTCAGGAAGTTTATAGATGAAAAAGTGCCGGGTATAAAGGTGGTGTATTCGGAGGCCACATATCTGCTCTGGCTTGATTGCAGCGGAATCTGCGGCGCTGCCGGCGAAGACGGCAATGCCAAGGCTCTGTCGAAATTCATCAGGAAGAACACAGGGCTCTATATGTCGCCGGGACTTTCGTATGGCAAGAACGGAAAAGCATTTATCAGACTTAACATTGCATGTCCAAGATCAACCGTGGAAGACGGTATGAGGAGACTTGTCAAGGGTGTCAGTGATTTTAAAAAAGGAGATATAGATGAGTAGCAGTGAAAACTTGCTGAAGGACATGATATCTGGAAAGTCCATGACCGCATCCCAGCAGATAGGACTTACGGTCAGGCTCAGTATCCCGGCGATCCTTGCCCAGATCTCGTCCATTGTCATGCAGTACATCGATGCATCCATGGTGGGGCGTCTTGGTGCAAATGCATCGGGAGCCATCGGACTTGTCTCGTCCACGACATGGCTGTTTGGCGGGCTATGCATTGCGGTGACTACAGGATTTACAGTGCAGATAGCCCAGGCTGTGGGGGCCGGTGAGGATAAATCTGCCAGAAATATCATGAAACAGGGACTCATAATAGCCCTGTGCATAAGCGTCATACTCGCACTCATTGCAGCAGTGATAAGCACACCGCTTCCGAGCTGGCTCGGCGGTGAAGCTGCCATACAGAAGATGGCAAGCCAGTATTTCCTTGTGTATATGCTGGGACTTCCCGCTCTGCAGATGAACAGCATAGCGGGCGGCATGCACCAGAGCTCCGGAAATATGAGACTCCCGGGTATACTGAATGTCATGTGCTGCGTTATGGATGTGATTTTTAATTTGTTCTTTATATTCCCGACAAGAATTGTAAATTTAAGTATTCCGTTTTTATCCAGCGTAAGGCTGGCTGGTTCTCAGATGGCAGGAACGGTTCAGGCAGGAGCCTTTGGTTCCCATTTGTCAACACTTGTGCAGTCTGAAACCACGATGAATGGTCTGACATTTACCATGCCGGGACTTGGCCTTGGCGTTGCTGGGGCGGCGCTTGGAACCATCACGGCGGAGGCTGTCACCTGTGCCATCATGGTCACTACACTTCTGTGGAAGAACAAGACACTTCACTTAAGAAAGGGCGAACACTTAAGATTTCACAGGGATACCCTTACCAAGGCGGTGAAGATTGGGGCACCTGTGGGTCTAGAGCAGATGGTCATGTGTTCAGCGTATGTCATGTCCACAAAGATCGTGTCACCGCTCGGAACTATAGCCATCGCAGCCAACTCATTTGCGGTTACTGCGGAGAGCTTCTGCTACATGCCGGGGTACGGAGTACAGGCGGCAGCAACCACACTTGTGGGACAATGCGTGGGAGCCGGACAAAAACAGTTGTCCAGAAGGATGGCATGGATTACAATGGGATTAGGTGTGTCGGTTATGACTTTAGGCGGAGTTCTCATGTACATAGCAGCTCCGGCCATGATAGGTGTGCTGACACCGAACGAAGAGATAAGAAATCTAGGGGCGGCAGTGCTGAGGATAGAGGCATTTGCCGAACCATTTTATGCCGCATCCATAGTTGCATCGGGAGCACTCAGGGGAGCCGGGGACACTCTGGTCCCAAGCTGCATGAACTTTGCAAGTATGTGGTGTGTGCGGATACCGCTTGCAGCCATACTTGCACCTAGAGTCGGTCTCTACGGTGTGTGGATCGCCATGTGCGTGGAGCTCTGTTTCAGAGGAATCCTGTTCACCACAAGGCTTAAACGAGAAAGATGGATGCGGGTGTTTGACGAAAATTAAATATGATGTTTTATTGCAAGATTTAATATACCTGACTGGGAGCGCTTTCGCTCGTTTCGCCCTACAGCGGTACTAGCACTCGCAGAGAAAAACTGCTCGTTGAGTACCGGTGGGCTCAAATGTCCCTGCCAGGTATGATTAAACTTGCAATAAAACATCGTTAAACAGGGAGGAAAATATGCCAGTATTTGATTTCAGCGGAAGTGACAACAAGAATAAGAACATAGTTACATATGAGACATTTCAGTCATCGGAAAGAACAGCCACAGCAGAGAAACCGATAATGCTTCTGGAGAACTCGACCAGGAAGTGGGCACACCACTCCAGCGGAAAGTTCACAAATCCGATCAAAAGGACAGCATTTGAATTTGACGAGGTGGACGGAGTCCAGTCCGCAGACATATTGAAGATAGATGCGAGATTTGTAAGCCTTCTCAAATGGCTCGGTGAGAATCACATCAATGTCCGTCTGTCGGGAGAGAACAGACCGGAGGGCTATGCGGTGTACAAGATAAGGGAGACCGAGTTCGGCGGCGGAGCAAAGCTGTCGGCAAATGATGGATTCCTCCAGTTCATGATAGAGCGACTTCTTGCAAGTGATGCCCCTTCAGAAGATGAGAAATCCGAGGAGGAAGAAGAGGAGGAGGCACTTGGCGATGACATGAAGCTCACAAGCATGCAGAGCATCATTGACTTCATGCACTGCGCCGGAAGAACGCTCCCTGACAATATAAGACTGTGGGCGAGAAGAAATCTTGCGGTTGCCAGATCCAGCGAGGTATCCCCGGAGGAGAGACGCCACGCGCAGAGAGCACTCTCCATGGCGATGAACATCAGGTGGAAGAGCAATTATTTTGAGGCGATAGATCCAGATGAGGCGAGAAGAATACTGGACGAAGAACTCTACGGAATGGAGAAGGTCAAGCAGAGGATCATCGAGACGATCATCCAGATCAACCGTACACATACACTTCCAGCATACGGACTTCTGCTCTGTGGACCTGCCGGAACGGGAAAGTCACAGATAGCCTACGCAGTTGCAAGAATACTGAGACTTCCATGGACTACCCTCGACATGAGTTCTATCAATGATCCAGAGCAGCTGACCGGAAGCTCAAGAGTATATTCAAATGCCAAGCCGGGAATCATCATGGAAGCATTTTCACAGGCGGGTGAGTCTAACCTTGTATTCATCATCAACGAGCTGGACAAGGCAAACTCCGGAAAGGGCAACGGTAATCCTGCGGATGTACTGTTGACACTGCTGGACAACCTGGGATTCACCGACAACTACATGGAGTGCATGATCCCGACAAACGGTGTATACCCTATAGCAACGGCAAATGATAAAGAGAATATCAGCAAGCCAATCATGTCGAGATTTGCAGTAATAGACATACCGGACTACACCCCGGACGAGAAGAAGGAGATATTCAACAAATTTGTTCTGCCTAAGGTTCTCAAGCGCATCGGACTTGAGGGAAGCGAGTGCATCATCCTTCCGGAAGGTGTGGATGCGGTCATAAAGAAGTGCGACGGCGTGACCGGAATCAGAGATATAGAGCAGGCTGCAGAGCACATAGTTGCACACGCACTGTATCAGATCGAGGTAAACCACGTCCAGAGCGTGACATTTGACGGTGGCATGATAGAGGAACTTTTGAGCTGATTATCGTCATATTACACAATTTACATTACAGAAAGTATTATGGTATACTCTCCTTATGAAACAAGTTTCATAAGGAGAGTATATTTATAAATGGCAAGTATAAGAGATGTTGCAAAGGAGGCCGGGGTCGCAATATGCACAGTGTCAAGACTTATCAACGGCACGGCAAAGGTTGAACCCGAGACTCAGAAGAAGATAGAAGCTGCGATGAAGAAATTGGATTATGTTCCAAATGAGCTTGCGCGAGGCATGTTCAAGGGCAGATCAAACTCCATTGCGATGTTGGTTCCAAATATCCAGCACCCATGGTTCTCATCACTGGCATCGGAGATAGAAAAGATACTTTATGAGAAGAAATACAAGTTTATGCTTTTTTCCACATCCGATGACAAGCAGAGGGAGAAGGAGTGTTTCAAGCTGTTAAAGTCCAACATCGTGGATGGGATCATATGCGGAACGTCGGCATGTACGGCGAAGGAATACCAGAAGATAGATAAGCCGATGGTCATGCTGGATTATAAGGTTGGCAGCAAATTTCCTGTCGTAGTGTCGGATCACAAGATGGGCGGACAGCTTGCTGCCCAGGAATTTATAAACAGTGGATGCAAATATGTCATCCACATATCAGGAATCAAGGTAGATAAGAATATCATGTCATTTGAGTGCCATGAGGAACTAGATAGAGTCCTTGCCGAGAATGGGATAAAATCCAGACGAGTTCCAATACAGTGGAACGACTTTGATTTTCATGGATATTTTGAGATGGCAAAATGCATACTGGAGGAGTATCCTGACGTGGACGGAATATTTGCCGCAGACATGCCAGCGATAGCATTCCTCAAGGCAGCACTTGCCATAGGTAAAAAGATTCCTGATGACCTGGCAATCGTGGCATACGACGGAACGTACATAACCAACGCCAGCACGACAAGGCTCACATCGATACATCAGCCGTACAAGGAGATCGCCCAGGAGGCAGTACGCCAGCTTATGGAGATGATCGACGGACCGGAGGAGGAAGATGATGCCGAAGGACAGGTTGAAAGTGCAACCGCAGATCAGATCGACAGCGCAAAAGAGAGAAACACACATATAGACGGAAATCTTATACTACTTCCGGTGAGCGTAGAAAAAGGCGATACAACTTTATAGTATGATTACGAAAAGAAGTTCATGAAGAGAAAATGAGGTGCCACTCAAAAATCATGAACTTCTTTTTTGTGTGGGTACAAAACATAAGGAACTTACTAAGAGCACAAAATTATCGCTTTTTGCAATAGATACAAATTTGTGACGTTTAGAGAAGGATTGCTTAGCGGTATCCTCCACATTGCCAGGGGTTAAGTCCCGGCACAAATCTAAAAAATCTATAAATTCCCTATTGACGAAACATGTTTCATATGATAATCTTAATGCAAATGAAACATGTTTCATTTAAGCTCTTATGAAATGTGTTTTATCAGAACAATATGAATGATAGCGAGAATTAACAAGAGAGAAAATTCAAAGCAAGAAAAGGAGAAAAGGTTATGAGAGCAAAGAAATTAGTAGCATGTGCGCTTTCAGCAGCTATGATGCTGGGACTTGCATCTATGACAGGATGTGGTTCAGCGAAGAAGGATTACGATCTGTATATTTACAACACAAAGTCTGAGATTGCAGACAGCATCCAGGATCTGTGCAAGGATTATGAGACAGAGACAGGAGTTAAGGTTAAGGTTTACACATGTGGTACTCAGGAGACCATGGAGACACTCAGATCAGAGATGAACTCCAAGAACTATCCTACACTGTACGCGATAAACCAGGCACAGTTCACAGAGTGGAATGAGGGCGGATTTGTACTTCCATCAACATCAGTAAAGAATGAGGAGTTAAAGTCAATCTACGATTCAATCCCAGAGAGCATGCAGCTCGCAGATGAGAGCGGAGCAAGCTGCGGAATCCCTTACAACGTAGAGGGTTACGGACTTATCGCAGATACACAGATGATATGTGATGTATTTGGACTTGACAACGCAGACGCATTTGTCGCTGATTACAGAAGCGCCAATTATGAAGAGTTCACAGGTATGATCAAGGCGATCGATGATTACATAAACGGCAAGGGTGGCGAGAAGGTTACACTTTCAGGCAATGCATACACCACGGCAAAGGACAAGACAGCCACAACAGAGAACATGAACGGAGTATTTGCAATCGCAGGTGCTGAGAAGTGGACATATGCAAACCACTATACAAACTACGCACTGAATGCAGTGTTCCCTAACTACAATGCAACGGCAGCAGCTACAAAGGAAGATGTTGATAAGCTGGAGGAGCCACTTGTAAAGATGGTTCAGGAGCTCGATATGCTTTCAAGCTACACAGCAGGACCAAGCGGCAAGGTAGAGCGTGGATCAGAGTACATCAACTCAACAGTGACAGGATATGATCAGGCAGTTCAGACATTTGCCGAGGGTAAGGCAATGTTCATCAAGCAGGGTAACTGGGTATACGGAACCATCGCAGGTGTGGATGCAGACAAGGCATCAAGACTCACAATGCTCCCAATGAAGGTCAACCTTGAGCAGAGTGACATCTCAGCTGAGGGTGTTACAGTTGACAAGATGAACAGCTCAATCCCTGAGTTCGTTTCACAGTATTACGTTATCAACAAGAAGGATTCAGAAGAGGAGCAGAAAGCCGCTGAGGATTTCCTTGTATGGCTCTACACATCAGATACAGGAAAAGATTACATCACCAACAAATTTGCATTTGTCCCATTCAACGCAGACGAGAGCGAGAAGCTTGAGAATCCACTCAGCAATTCACTTGTATACTATATGAGCAATGACCTTGTGATGGGCAATGACTTCGATGCATTCCCTGAGTCATGGGGACTCAATACCATCGGTGCAACTATTCAGGAGCAGTTGTTTACAAATCCTGATCAGTGGGATGAGAACACTATAAGAACAGGTGTGGAAGATGCACTGACAAAGTGGAAGGACAGCATCAAAGAGTAGTAGTTTAAAATATGTCAGATTCCTGATGGGGATTTGACAGGCAGCACCAGCCTTGACCGGAGAAGGTTCGGATCAGGCTGGTGCTAAATGTAGGAAAGGAAAAACTATGAAAAGATTTTACAAGAGAAAATTCTGGTTTATGGTTCTGCCATCTATAGTGTTGTTTCTACTGGTTATCATAGTTCCTTTTATAGAAGGTGTGATTTACTCCTTCACTGAGTGGAGAGGTTCATACTTCGTAGGTGGGGAGCACTGGTGGAACGCACTGGTGGGACTTAAGAATTATACAAGCATATTCAAGTCGAAGGATTTCCTCCAGTCACTTGGGTACACGGCCATATATGCTGTGCTCGCAGTAATAGCACAGAATGTCGTCAGTCTTCTTCTGGCACTCATGATCAAGAAACTTACCAAAGGCAAGGGACTTTTCAGAACAGTATTGTTCCTTCCGTATGTACTTGGAATGCTTGCCATGGGTTATGTATGGCGTTTCATATTTGAAAATGTATTTTCACAGACACTGTTCGGAACAGACGGTGTGGTACACGTAGAGGTGCTCAACAA
>OHIC01000929.1_pt1 | contig 13716 bp, 12 predicted proteins | sample 1568171 | NCBI WGS metagenome assembly OHIC01 (sample SAMEA3879506, study PRJEB24766) | human gut metagenome | biome: human-associated habitat; feature: feces | place: USA | collected 1985/1987
CAGTTGTTAGTATAGGGGACGTTCCTTTTGTAACGAGGAGGGTCCCCGTGTCACGATTAAGATATTGGATGATCTCCTATACAGAAAAATGTGTTTTAAGCAAAAGGTGCTACATATCAATGATAAATGTATGCAAAATGATGTGATTTTCTATAATTTAATGACTTTGTGGCGATTAATTGGTGTTTTTTCGAAATGAAGATGGTGTTTTTAAAACGGAATTAGTTGGGGAATACATAAGATATAAAATTGGGGAACAGCACTATATAGCTGATAATTTAGGCTGATTTCGGAGCGAATTGGAGGCAAATTGGTGTCGAAAAATCGTTCTTAAAATTTAAAAAAATATTACTATGTGAAACAGATTGGGATTGAATTCATTAAAATAAGCTGATGTATGTTGCAATACACCGGCTTATTTTTTTGCTTTCGGGGTGCGAGATGCCACTTGTCATCGGCTACGTAGATGAATGGGTGAGAAAACCTCTTTGATACGTACCTTTGACAAGTAAATAGGACAGGCATGAAGAATAAAGCTACAGAGATAGTGAATGAAATAAAAAGCAGAGGCAAAGAGGTCTTAAGTAAGGTTACGGAGTTTTTGGGAGTGAAGCAAAAACTTGAAAATATCCGGGACAAGATTAGAGGTGGTGTCTCAGAGACAAATGAGACTTTGGCAAGAATCGACGGATTTGCAGAAGACATGACAGTTTCTAATGATATGTTTGTAAATAGCTTCCGGGTGCTTATGGGAAAAGAACGGAAGAACTATAAAGACAATATGTTTGTCAAAATTGATTCATCTGTACTGAAAGGTCCATGGGAGTGGCAGAAGAAAGTATATCAGAGTCTTGAACACCATATAGACGTGGCTATTGATAAGTTGCGTCCCCTTTTTGCGTAGTAAGAATGCAGGTAATGAATGTACTGAAAAACGGATATGACATTTTGTAGAATGTAGATATCTAGAAAAGTAAAAATTCAGAAGAAGATAGAGGAGGAACAGACATGACAGATAATGTAAAAAAAGAATTGGAACTTCATGTAAGAGAACTACAGCATTCTATAGATAATATAGTTCCCTACGCAGATACCACGGAAGATGTAGTTAAGATGAATTTTGAATCAATTAGATTGTTAGTTGATTATTGTGAAGGATTATCTTTAGAGGGTGAACCGGCAATGACAAGATGGAGAAGAGAGAAATTTAAAGAAAAATAGATCAAAATGTGCAACATATGATGGGTAGACGGCAATGGGAATGGCATTTCACTAATATTTCAGACATATGGTGTGATGGTGATTGGAATTTGAAATAATAGGAGGTGGCTGTTATGCATATTTTAGCATGTTTGCTGTTATTCGTATTTGGCTCTCTTGCGGCGGCTTGCAAGGGAGACTTTTCAGGCATTGAGGCATTAGGAAAAGGAATAGGTTTTCTTGTGCTCTTATTTGTTATGTTATGGCTTTTTACGCAGCCAGTCCTGCTTGTTATAGTAATTATTATTCTTGTGGTAGTAGTTTTTATATGTAATTCATAGCAATAAGAGAATCAGATGATATTATATGCTGAAAAATATGGAAATTGCATGAATGAAGGTGTAGTCAGAATAATATTGTCCTATAATAAGGATAACAATTCATATAAAAATAATACATCCAGTAATTCATACAAGTCATACGATGATGGATATGATGACGTGTATATGGACGGGGATTATGATGATGACAGATATAATAGTAATTCGGATTACGTTGATGGTGTGGATGATGCTATAGAGGATGATTATGAGAGGGGAATGGAGACTGGTAAAGAGAAGACTAAACATAATGAAAACAAATAGTGAAGTGACGCAACAGATAGGATATAAAATATCCTATCTGTTTGTTGAAAATGCATAAATACATCTGGAGTTTTGCGGATATAACGGATAAAATAAACAATGTTTCTGATTGCTATTATTCCGATAATAGAATATAATATTTTTATTATGGAGGTTTCGATTATGGAGTATTTAACAGCAACAGAACTTTCAAAGATATGGAATATTTCTACCAGAAGAATAGGCGTTTTATGCACGGAGGGAAGAGTTGACGGTGCAATAAAAAAAGGAAAAATGTGGTTGATTCCTGCTACCTCACAGAAACCAGCGGATGCAAGGTACAAGAAAAATAAGAATACGGATAGTGCAAAAGAGGGGGACAACGGGAATTGGAAATAATAGATAATGTCAATAAGACACTAAAAGAAGATTTGACAACTGAAATACATAAGGGCAGTAAAGTTTCTATTGCTGCAGCCTGCTTTTCTATTTATGCATTTGCCGAGTTAAAGAAAGAACTTAAAAATGTGGATGAATTGCGTTTTATTTTCACATCACCAACATTCATAAAGGAAAAAGCAAAGCGGGAAAAGAGGGAATTTTATATACCAAGACAGGAACGTGAGAAAAATCTGTTTGGTTCAGAGTTTGAAGTTAAGCTTCGTAATGAGATGACACAGAAGGCAATTGCAAAAGAATGTGCGGAGTGGATTCGTAAAAAGGCAGTATTCAAGTCAAATGTGACAAATGAAAATATGATGGGATTTATTAATGTAGATGATAAGAATTATATGCCATTAAGCGGATTTACAACAGTAGATTTAGGTTGTGAACGTGGAAATAATGCTTATTATATGGTTCAGAAATCAGAAGCACCAATGAGTACAGCATACTTGCAATTATTTGAACAGATATGGAACGATGCGTCAAAACTTCAGGAAGTGACAGATGAAGTGATAGAGAATATCATAACTGTTTATAATGAAAATTCTCCGGATTATCTGTATTTTGTAACACTATACAATATTTTTAATGAATTTCTTGAAGATGTTTCAGAGGATGTCCTGCCAAATGAGGCGACAGGATTTAAAGAAAGCAGGATATGGGGAATGCTCTATAATTTTCAGAAGGATGCTGCGTTAGCAATTATCAATAAGCTGGAGAAGTATAACGGATGCATCCTGGCAGATTCAGTGGGGTTAGGAAAAACATTCACTGCACTGTCTGTAATAAAGTATTACGAGAACAGGAATAAATCTGTGCTTGTGTTATGCCCTAAGAAACTGGCGAACAATTGGAATACATATAAGTATAATTACATCAACAATCCGATTGCAGTCGATAGGATGCGTTATGATGTTTTGTTTCATACAGATTTAAGCAGAGAGTCAGGAAATTCCAATGGTATGGATCTGGATATGGTAAACTGGGGAAATTATGATTTGGTGGTTATTGATGAATCGCATAATTTCCGTAATGGTGGCAAAATATCCGGTGAGGATGAAAAAGAGAACAGATATCTGAAGCTTCTAAACAAGGTTATACGCAAGGGTGTTAAGACAAAGGTACTTATGTTGTCTGCCACACCGGTAAATAATCGCTTTGTAGATCTGAAGAATCAGATTGCCCTTGCTTATGAGGGAGAAAGCCAGCTACTGGATGAAAAGCTGAATACCCATAAGAGTATTGATGATATTTTCAAGCAGGCACAAACTGCCTTTAATACATGGAGTAAATGGGAACCAGAGGATAGAACTACAAGTAAACTTTTAAGGATGCTTGATTTTGACTTCTTTGAATTGCTTGATAGTGTAACGATTGCACGTTCAAGGAAGCATATTCAGAAATATTATGATACATCAGATATAGGAACATTTCCAAAGAGAAATCCACCTATATCAAAAAGACCGGGCTTGACAGATTTAAGCAAGGCGATCAATTACAATGAGATATTTGAACAGCTGAATCTGCTTAGATTATGCATATATACACCAACGGATTATATCCTGCCAAGTAAATTAGCAAAATATAAAGATGTGTATGATTCAAACCATGTAAGGGGAGGACTTACGCAGTCTGGTCGAGAGCAGGGAATCAGAAGATTGATGTCAATAAACCTTATGAAGAGAATGGAAAGCTCGGTATATTCTTTCAGGCTGACATTAAAACGTATCAACGATCTTATTACCGATACCATAAAGAGCATTGCAGATTTTGAACATGGCTATAATAAATCCTCATTGAATTTGAATGACATAACAAATATGGATTTAGATGGAGATGACCAGAATGATGATGTGTTTGCAATTGGAAAGAAAGTAAGAATAGACATTGCAGATATGGATTATAAGTCATGGAGACGGGAACTGGAAAGAGATAAGGAAATACTGGATTTGCTTCTTGCGATGATTGCAGATATAACACCTGCACATGATAGCAAATTGCAGACATTATTTTATGTGATAGATGAAAAGCAGAAACATCCTATCAATACCGGTAATAAGAAAATAATCATATTTACTGCTTTTGCAGATACAGCAAATTATCTGTATGACACAGTAAGTGTGTATGTGAAGAAAAAATATGGATTAGACACAGCGATTATCACAGGATCGGTTGACGGAAAGACTACAATTAAAGGATTAAAAACAGACTTAAATACAGTATTAACATGCTTCTCTCCGGTGTCTAAGGGGAAAAATCTGTTATTACCGAATGAAAAAGCAGAAATAGATATACTGATAGCGACGGATTGTATATCAGAAGGTCAGAATCTGCAGGATTGTGATTACTTGATTAATTACGATATACATTGGAATCCAGTGCGTATTATCCAGAGATTCGGTCGAATAGATCGAATTGGAAGCAAGAATGAATGTATTCAACTGGTAAACTTCTGGCCGAATATTACATTGGATGAATATATTAATCTGAAAGCCAGAGTAGAAACCAGAATGAAAATTGTGGATATGACAGCTACGGGAGATGATAATGTTCTTAGCCCAGAGGAGAAGGGAGATTTAGAGTATCGAAAACAGCAGCTCAAGAGGTTACAGGAGGAAGTGGTAGATATTGAAGATATGTCATCCGGAATATCTATTATGGATCTTGGATTGAATGAGTTTAGGCTGGATCTGCTTGATTATATTAAGACACATCCTGAGATTGAAAAGGCACCACATGGAATGAATGCTGTGGTGAAAGCAACAGAAGAATTGCCACCTGGTGTAATATTTGTACTTAGAAATATAAAGAATGAGGTAAATATCAACAGTCAGAACAGGCTGCATCCATTCTATATGGTATATATGTCAGAAGAAGGAGAGGTAATCATAGACCATCTTTCACCGAAGAAAATGTTGGATTCATTTAGGCTTTTATGTAAGGGAAAAAAGGAACCGGATAAAGAATTATGTGCCCAATTCAATGATGAAACAGATGATGGTCGGAAAATGGGAAAATATTCGGATTTACTTGGAAATGCCGTTGCATCCATTATTGAATTGAAAGACGAAAGTGATATAGACAACTTCTTAGGGGGCAGTCAGGTTAGCTTTTTGAGTAATGGGATAAAAGGTTTGAATGACTTTGAACTTATTAGCTTTTTAATTGTTAAATAGAGGTGAATGATATGCTGGGATTACCACAATTAACGGAAACAAGTAAGCAACTTCCGAAAAAAGCAATTTTTACAAAATTTCAAATGAATACAGCTGCAAAAGAAAAAATTGATGCTGATATTTCAAGAATCACGATAGTAAATGAGATTGCTCCAAATAAGGTTAATATTCCTGCCGGAGAAGATGTAAAAAGCTTTTTTGTTTTGCTTGTTTCTCTCAAAAAGAAAGAATATGACGAAAAGACGATAGCAACACTTTCTAAGTTGATACCGCAGAATATTTTATTTATTCTTGAATATGAAAATGAAAGCAGACTTGCTATTTACCATACAAAGGTTATGCAGACAGCGTGGATGCCGACAGAAGAACAAAAGGTTGAACTTAAAGGGTTAAATCTGGATACTGTCTGGGAAAACATTGTCATTGCTGTCGGCAGAGTGAATATTGAAACAGGAAATACGCTTGATGAGCAGATAGAGATAAATGACAAAAAGCAAAAGCTTGAAAAAGAGATTGCAAGACTTGAAAAGCAGGCAAGGGCAGAAAAACAGCCTAAAAAGAAGTTTGAATTAGTGCAAGCAGAAAAGAAACTTAAAGAGAAGGTTAAATTATTGGAGGGATAAGAATGTCGGTTGACCAGTATCAGAGAGCTGTAAATGGATTGGATAAAGAAATTGCAGATCTTGAAAAAAAGAAAGCTGCCAAAGAGAAAGATATAGCATCTTTACAGAATAAAATTGTTTCGATACAAAAATCTATTAATAAGAATACTTCACAAAGCGCTCTCAATAGTAAGAGAAGACAGATTGCTTCTTGTGAATCAGATATAGCAAAAAAGAGTAAGGATAGTGCAGACCTTGGCAAGAAGATAGCTGAGAAGAGAAAGAAACGCTCAGATGCGTACTTGAAACTTCAAAAAGAACAGCAGAATGAACAGAAGAAACAGGACAGGGCAAGTAAGCGTTTGCAGGTATCTTATGAAAATCGTATAGATGAACTTCAACAGCAATTAGCAAATTCTGTTGTACTTCCTCAACAGAATAATAGTGAAAGAGAAGAAGAGTACGATGTATTTGTTTCTCATGCATGGGAAGATAAAGAAGATTTTGTCGATGAATTTGTCGATGAATTGAAAAAGCAGGGACTTAAAGTTTGGTATGATACAAATAAGCTTAAATGGGGCGACTCCATGAGAGAAAAAATTGACAAAGGACTGGCTAAATCCAGATATGGTGTTGTCGTATTATCTCCCAATTATATTGCAGAACACAAATATTGGACGAAGGCTGAACTGAATGGTTTGTTTCAGGTTGAGAGTATTAATGGGAAAGTAATTCTTCCAATATGGCACAATTTGACCAAGAAGCAGGTTGTCGAATACAGCCCAATTATTGCAGACCGTAAGGCTTTGACGACTGCTTCAATGACGGCAGAAGAAATAGCAGCCCAATTGAAAGAATTGTTTACGCCTGAAGTTACAGAAAAAATTATATCCTAAACCATAGACCGGAGGAAAAGAAAATGGACAAACTCAAGATGCAGACTGTTAATAAGGCTGATGAGAATTTTAAGAAATTAGCGGCAATGTTCCCTAATGCCGTCACAGAAACAATTGATGAAAACGGTGAAGTTGTTCGTGCTATTGATAAGGACGTACTTATGCAGGAAATTTCTTGTAAGGTTGTTGATGAAAATGAGGAACGCTATCAATTTACTTGGCCTGACAAGAAGAAATCTGTTCTTCTTGCCAATGCACCGATAAATAAGACATTGCGCCCTGTTCGAGATGATGAAACAACGCCAACTGGAGCAGACAGTGAGAAAAAACCATATTGCAGTAGTGGTAGTGTGAATTTTGATACTACTGAAAACCTTTATATTGAGGGTGATAATCTTGAAGTGCTGAAGCTCTTGCAGGAAACCTATCTCGGCAAGATTAAAATGATTTACATAGACCCGCCGTATAATACGGGAAATGACTTTGTGTATGAGGATGATTTTGTTCAAAATACAGATGAGTACCTTTCTAACAGCGGACAATACGACGAAGACGGTAATCGACTTGTAAAAAATCTTGACAATAATGGTCGCTTCCACACAGATTGGTTAAATATGATTTATCCGAGACTAAGAATTGCTAAGGAGTTGCTATCTGACGACGGAATAATGTTTATAAGCATTGATGACAATGAAATAGATAATCTTACTCGTTGCTGTTCAGAAATCTATGGAGAATCAAACCTTATTGCAACTTTTGTAGTTGCTTCCAACTCTGCAAAAAACAACTCAAAATTTGTGTCGATAACTCACGAATATCTTCTGTGTGTAGCAAAAAACAAGGAAGAAACTCCTGCTGGATGGGCTGTTGCTAAAACAAATTCCGACAGCTTTGTAAAGGTTTCTCAGCAACTTTTAAAGAGTGGGAAAACAATGGACGAAATACATTCAGAACTGTTAGCCCTCGTTAAGTACCCGAAATACTATGAGTTCGACCATTACACATATGTTGATAAAAGAGGCCCTTTTCGTGCATCTGACTTAACTGCTCCGGGTAGCAAAGCCAAATATGATGTTATTCATCCTGTAACAAAAAAGCCTTGTAAGACAGGCACTCGTGGATGGGCGTACTCTGAATCTGAAATGCAAAAGCTAATAGATAATGACTATATTCTTTTCGGTTCAACAGAAGACGTGATGCCGCAGTTGAAAAATTATCTGTTTGATAACGAAAAATCATTGCCTAAATCTGTGCTTTTTTTCGATTCACAGTCATCTACAAAATGGATGAAAGCACAGAAATTTGGTTTCGATTTTCCAAAAGCGATTGATTATATCAAGTTTGTAATCTCTATGTATCCTCCGACAGAGTTTGAAGTTCTCGACTTCTTCTCCGGCTCTGCCACAACTGCTCACGCAGTAATGCAACTGAATGCCGAAGATGGCGGACGACGTAAGTTTATTATGGTTCAGTTGCCAGAAGAAACAGACGAAAAGAGTGAGGCATACAAAGCTGGATATAAGAACATTTGCGAAATCGGCAAAGAACGTATCCGCAGAGCTGCAAAGAAAATTGCGGAAGAAAACCCTGAAGCAAAATTCGACGGTGGTTTTCGAGTGCTGAAATGCGATACCTCTAACATGAAAAATGTGTATTATAATCCGGCAGAGTATGAACCATCATTGTTTATAAGCCTTGAGGATAATATCAAAGAGGACAGAACTCCGGAAGATTTATTGTTCCAAGTAATGCTCGATTTGGGTGTACTTCTTTCAAGCAAGATTAACGAAACAACCATAGCAGGAAAGAAAATATTCAATGTTGAGGATAATTATCTGATTGCTTGCTTTGATGACTATGTAACTGAAGAAATGATTACGGAGATTGCAAAACAGAAGCCGTATTATTTTGTTATGCGTGACAGCTCTATGGCAAACGATAGTGTCGCTACAAACTTTGAGCAGATTTTCGCCGCATACAGTCCTGATACAGTAAGGAAGGTGCTGTAATGGATTTTAACGGTTTTACTTTACCTGATTTAACTCCAAGAATAGATACCTCGTTTATTGATGAAATGAATAGGCAAAATCAAGAAATGCTTGATAGCATTACGCCGCTGAACGAGATTCTTGCAGAGGAAATAAAGCCAATACTTGAAGGAAATCAGAAAGTGGTAGAAGGACTTAATGATAACTACTCGAAACTTAATGATTTATACCTATTGAAAGAAAAAGAGCTAGAAGAAAGTAAGCAGGAAGCGGAAAAAGCAAAGAAATACAATACAAAGATGTTGGTTGTTGCGCTTGTTTCCGCTGGTATTGCGATGGCTTCGCTTGTTGCTACTATTCTTATCGCCGTTCTTTAAGGGAGGTGTGTCCTAATTGAAGTTTAATTTTAAGATACAACAATATCAAACTGACGCAGTTGACGCCGTTGTGAAAGCCTTTAACGGACAGGGATTTCACGACAAAATCAGCTATATTCGTGATAAGGGAAAAATAAAAAAAGAATACGGCATTGACGGAGAAGTTATATCTCTAGGTAATCAGATGTCTTTTCAGACTGTTGGTACGCAGCTTGAGTATGATGATATAGATGAATTATCTGATACCGGATACAAGAATGAACTGGTGGAGCTTTCGGATGAACAGCTTCTGAATAATATTCAGACATTGCAGCGTCAGAATAATATTAAGCTTTCTAATTCTCTTGTCAAAGATATGGGCAGGTGTAGCCTTGATATTGAAATGGAAACTGGTACAGGTAAAACATATGTATATATCAAGACAATGTTTGAACTGAATAAAAAGTATGGATGGAGCAAGTTTATCGTGGTTGTTCCAAGTATTGCTATTCGTGAGGGTGTAAAAAAATCCTTTGAGATTACAGCCGACCATTTTATGGAGCATTATGGCAAAAAGGCTCGTTTCTTTATTTATAACAGTTCAAACTTGAATCAGCTTGATAACTTTTCAAGTAGTTCCGGTATCAATGTAATGATTATCAATACGCAGGCTTTCGCTTCTTCTTTGAAAGAGGATGGACGCAGTAAGGAAGCTCGTATTATTTATTCAAAGCGTGATGAATTTGGCTCTCGTCGTCCGATTGATGTAATCAAAGCGAATAGACCGATTATTATTCTTGATGAACCGCAGAAGATGGGCGGAGAAGTAACGCAAAAGGCACTGAAAAACTTTAATCCTCTTTTTAGCCTTAATTATTCTGCTACTCATGCAAAGCACCATAATCTTATTTATGTTCTTGATGCTTTAGACGCATTTAATAAGAAATTGGTTAAGAAGATAGAAGTGAAAGGCTTTGAAGTAAAGAATTTCAGAGGTACAGACAGTTATTTGTACCTTGAACAGATTGTGCTTTCAAGCAAGAAGCCACCTATGGCGAAAATTGAACTTGAAATTGGATACAATAAATCCATTAACCGTGAACCCCGTATTCTTGGCGTGAGTGATGATTTGTATTATGTTTCACAGGAGATGGAACAGTATAAGGGTTATATCATTTCTGAGATTGACCCGCTTCGTGGAACAGTAACTTTTACAAACGGGGAAGTCATAAGTACGGGAGATATTGTTGGCGATATATCCGAAAAAGATATGCGTCGTATTCAGATAAGGGAAACAATTCTTTCGCATTTTGAGAAAGAAGAAAAACTCTTTGATAAGGGAATTAAATGCCTGTCATTATTCTTTATTGATGAAGTTGCAAAGTATCGCCAGTACGATGAAAACGGAGATGAAGTTCTTGGCGAATACGGCAAGATGTTTGAGCAGGAGTACATTAACGTGCTTAATGAATACGCAACATTGCTTGATACTCCGTATCAGAGATACTTAAAATCAACTTGTAGTGATGTAAGCGAAGTACATAAAGGCTATTTCAGTATTGATAAAAAAGGACACGCTATCGACAGTAAAGTAAAGCGCGGTACTGAGTTTTCTGATGATATTTCGGCGTATGACCTGATATTAAAGAACAAGGAAAGATTGCTTTCTTTTGATGAGCCTACAAGATTTATATTCTCTCACTCGGCACTGCGTGAAGGCTGGGATAACCCGAATGTATTTCAGATTTGTACGCTTAAACATTCTGATAGTAATACTGCAAAACGTCAAGAGGTAGGCCGTGGACTCCGTTTGTGTGTGAATCAGAATGGTAATCGCATGGATGTTGAAAGTTGCGGAGAAACAGTACACGATATTAATGTGCTGACAGTTGTTGCAAGTGAAAGTTATAAGACATTTGTTACAGATTTACAGTCTGATATTAAGACTGTACTATATGACAGACCGACTGTTGCAACAAGTGAATACTTTAAGGGCAAGTATATTAAGGTGGATGATGTTCCTACGCTTATAGATGATGAAACTGCAAATGCTATTGAATTTTATCTTATTCAGAATGGCTATGTAGATATGAAGCGTAAAGTAACAGATAAATATCGTCAGGAAATTAAGAGTGGAACTGTCGCAGAACTGCCGGATGATCTTAAACCAATGGTAGAGGGTATCCATACACTTATTCAGTCTGTATATGATGACAGTATTCTTCAGGATATGTTTACGGATGGTCATGAAACAAAAGTTAAGGATAATCCGCTTAATGATAATTTTGCCAAGAAAGAATTTCAGGCGTTATGGCGAGAAATTAACCACAAATATGCCTATACAGTTGAATTCGATAGTGACGAACTGATTAAGAAAGCAATCGCACATATTGATGAAAAACTTTTTGTTTCTGAGCTTCAGTATACGACAACCATTGGTCGCCAAAAAGCAGAAATGAATGAGTATGAGGTCGAGCGAGGAGCTTCTTTTACTGGAGAAAAGACAAGAACACAAACACTTAAACACGCAGAAACAAGTCAGATTAAGTATGACCTCATCGGCAAGGTGGCTGAGGGAACAACGCTTACCCGAAAAACCGTGTCAGCAATCCTGCAAGGGATCAGAGCTGATAAGTTATATATGTTTAAGAATAATCCGGAAGAATTTATTACAAAGGTTATCAGGCTTATCAATGAGCAGAAAGCGACAATGATTGTGGAACATATTTCATATGATACGATTGAAGGAGAATACGATAGCACAATTTTCACAGCCGAAAAGAATACACAGAGTTTTGATAAGGCATTCCTTGCGAAGAAAGCCATTCAGGATTATGTATTTACGGATGGTTATGCAGAAAAGAGTATTGAGAGAAAATTTGCTGAAGATTTAGATGCAGCAGCAGAAGTATGTGTATATGCAAAACTTCCAAAAACATTCCAAATTCCTACTCCGGTAGGTAATTATTCTCCTGACTGGGCAATCGCTTTTTACGAGGGAACGGTTAAGCACATATTCTTTGTTGCTGAAACCAAAGGTACAATGGAAACACTTAATCTCAGACCGATAGAGCAGGCGAAGATTTCTTGTGCAAAAAAGCTGTTCAATGAAATGTCTAACAGTAAGGTGGTTTACCATGATGTTGATAGCTACCAGAGTTTATTAAATATAATGAATGATTCATCATTGGATAAAAAGTATGAGAATAGATTTTAGAAATTTGAGGAGACAAAGTCTATATTTATTTATTTGAAACTGATAGATTAAATTATGTGGATATTGAACTAGAAAATAATTCACCAATTTAGTAGGATGGAGGAGAGAGATGAAAAAAGATCTTTTGATGTTAGTAAGAATATCAGTACCAAAGTTTAATGAAACGTTATATAATGATCATTCCCTATATATGAACAATCAAACATTTTTCAGAAAATCGGAACTAACTGCTGGACAAAATGATTATTCAGAAGGTCAAATTGCAAATGGAGGGGTCAGATTATTTTATCAGAAGGAAGAAAACGATATGCTAGTGGAGTTACATGGCATAGAGGCAATCCACAAAAAAAGTAATATATGTGTATATTGTATGTATTCAGTAGTATTTAATCCAGACCAATACGACCAAAAGAGTGATACATATTATCATTATATTCCATGGAATTTTATAAAAGAATTTTGGACTTCAGATGAGTGTGAGATGCTTGTTATAAGAAATACATCTGTTTTTTTGAAAAGTTTTAGAGAGGCGGCGGAAAGGGAGATGCTGTCTTGTCAATATGGATTAGTTCAATATGATCTAGAGAAAGAAATTAATAATCCGGATTATTTTGAGAAATCGATGAGTGATAGGTTTTTAACTGTATTTCATAAAAATAGATCCTATGAATATCAAAACGAGTTTAGATTGGCAGTTGAAACTCAAGAGGAAAAATCCCACTATGTATTGGATTTAGGTATTAATACGGGATTGGTCATTGATAAGATGACATTAATAGAAAATAATGGAGTATTAATTAAAATTCATGGTCTTAGATTTGGTTTAAATGGAAATGTACTAAGTTATTCAAATAATGTCTCATATTCGTTGATGTGAAATGTGCCTGGCAAAAATGAATACAATTATTTGAATCTGATACATACAATATGTAATGTTACATAGAATTCAAATGTTAATTATTCATAATAGAGTTATATACTTTAAAAAGTGTAAACGCTACTATAATAGTTGCTCTTATTATTCTGGAAGACGGTCTGGATATTATTGGAAATGGGGGAAATTGAATATGTATGATTATTCACAAGAAGAACATTATAGGTGCCAGAAAGTAGCCAAGGCATTTAAGGAGTTATATGATTTATATGGAGATATGTGTGTTGTCGATACTGGCAAGTTTGGTTTTGTAGTACTGACTTTTTGGGATAGGGATGGT
>OHIC01000936.1_pt1 | contig 13648 bp, 14 predicted proteins | sample 1568171 | NCBI WGS metagenome assembly OHIC01 (sample SAMEA3879506, study PRJEB24766) | human gut metagenome | biome: human-associated habitat; feature: feces | place: USA | collected 1985/1987
AGCAGCTTTTTTCGTTGAAAGATCGTTTGCAGAAACAAATGGAGCAGTGTGTGGAGGAGCGGAAACACTTGCGTTATAAGATTCGGGCAAACAGACCGGAAGAAGAAATACAGGAGCTGAAAGAACAAATCAAAGGTCTGACAGAAGAAATTGGAACGCTCAGAAGGGAGGTGGTGCTTTGTGATGGAATTGCCGCACGTTCCAAGGTGATTGAAGAAAAATTTAAAATAGTGCGGGAAGAAAAAGAGAAGAAGGAGGAACAGAGCCATGAACACATCAGGCGAAGCCGCTGACCAGGTGGTACGAATGTCGTTGGAAGTTGGGGAAGCAGCATTAAAAATCAGTGGTACAGGTGCGAAGCATCTGGCAGTCATGTTGTATGCCGTCTTAAAAGAGAAGAAAAAGACAAAAGGCAGGGCAAGGCTTGAGACACTGGTCAGATCTGGCAGACCGCTGACGGTATTTTCGGTGAAAGAAAGTGACCTGAAGCAGTTCGTGCAGGAAGCAAAACGATATGGCGTGTTGTATTGTGCAGTCCGAAATCCCAAAGGAAGCAGTGACGGACTGATAGATGTGATCGTAAAGGAAGAAGATGCACCAAGAATCAACCGTATCGTAGACAGATTCCAGTTTGCATCTGTAACAGAAGCAGCGAAGATTAAGACGGAAATTGAGCGGACACGTGCAGAAAAAGCGAAAGCCGGAAAGTCAAAGAAACAGGAGAAGAAGCCGGAAAAGGTACAGGTTCAGCAAGAAAAACAGGGACAGGCAGAGCCGGAAAAAGATTATCCGCAGAAATCCAAGGAGGATCAGCTTATGGACGAGCTGTTTGGAGAGCCGGTGAAGAAAGAGGGGAAAGAGCAAAACCCCTCTTTGGCAAAGACAACCAAATCCCGTCTGTCCGAGCCTACCTCAAAGAAGCAAGAGAAAACCGCAGAGGGTACTTCTAAGTTATACGCTCCGGAAAAACCAGAGAAACCATCGGTCAGAAAAGAACTTCGGGAGATACAGAATGCAAGGAAGAAAGAAGCGGAGCGGCGTGAGCATAGAAATGATCCGGTGAGAAATCAGGGCAATAAAGATCGGAATCAGATTCGCCACCAACAGCCACAACAGAAACGAAAACCAAGAAAAGGGAAAGAGAGGTAAATTTTATGGATAACAGTTTTGATTCTTTATTAAATGTATCTGCCGTACCACAGGACGATAAGGTACAGGCATTTATCGCAGAGAGTAAGAATAACCGGAATCGTTGCTATGAGTTGTCAGAACAGGTAACCGCACAGGTAGCGACAGACGGTCAGATGTTCCAGAAATATCTGGACGTGCAGAGTACCTTTGACCGTTATACGGCAAATAATGCACTTCTGATTCTTGCACAGAGACCAGATGCACAGAGATTAGGGGATTATGGATATTGGAGAGACCATGGAACTTATGTAAAACGTATGGAGCGTCAAAATCCAATTTTAATCATGGAGCCGGGAAAGACTTATGAACGTGAAGACGGTTCGATAGGAACGTATTACAATGCGAAAAAGTTGTATGATATTTCCCAGACAACGATGACGGATAAGACGGCAAAAGAAAATCAGTATGATGAGAGAAGCCTGATCCGGGCATTAGTGAGCAATCCTCCGGCAAATATTGTTGCAGCAGAGCCTGATCAGATGCCTGATGAAAAGGGGGCATATTTTGAACCGGAAGAAAAATGCATCTATGTAAGAAAGGGCATGGACGCACAGGAAATTTTTCAGAGCCTTGTGTCGGAACTGGTATTTGCAGGATATGCAGAAGGCAATCCGGACTATGACAGGAGTGAAGATGCGTTCCACGCATATTGTGCGTCCTATATGTTGTCTAAAAAGTATGGAATGGATATCAGCCAGTTTGATTTTACCCATGCACCGGAGTTTTTTGAAAATATGGAACCGCAGGAGGTAAGAGGAGAACTTTCCAAAGCGAGAGATGCAGCCAATGCAATTTCCGGAAGAATGGCGAAAGTGTTGGAACAGGATAAAAATCTGAACCAGCGTCAGCAGGGAAGAGCAGAGAATGGTCAGAAAGAATCTGAAGCAAAAACAGGCGAACAGAAAACACAGGAGCATGACCGTGGTATGGCACGCTAAGAACATCCGGGAAAGGAGAAAACAAAATGAGCAGTGATACGATTACGTTAGAACTGGATAAATATGAGAGTGGCGTAGTGTTCCATTCCCTAAAGGACAAGCGGAATCAGATGCTGAAAGAGGGAAAAGATACGGAGCTTGTCGATGATGTTTTAATGAAAGTCATTGAGAAAATCGAAGTACCGCCGGAGAAGGAAAAGCGAGGACGCAGAAGCCATGAAGAACGATGATGAGCAGAGTGGTCTGATACTGGCAGTAATTGGAATTATCCCGGTTATCTGGTTTGCGTTACTTGTCGCACCTTATCTTTCGTCTGGTCTTATGGGGATTCTGGATGGAGTCCCGGAAGCAATGAACCATCCGTTTTCCATTCGGTTATGTGGGGACAGTGTAAAAACTGTCCTTATTTTTTTGCTGTCTTACGGCATGGGAATCGGGATTTATATTTCTACCAAGAAACATTACCGACGAGGTGAAGAACATGGGTCTGCAAAATGGGGGAATGTGAAGAAAATCAATCGCAGATACAGGGAGAAGCGATTTACAAAAAATAAGTTGCTGACCATGCATGTACGAATCAGCTACAATATGCGGAAACATTTGCGAAATGTATTGACAGTTGTGATTGGTGGTTCCGGTTCAGGAAAGACCAGATTTTTTGCAAAACCGAATCTGATGCAGGCGAATACCTCTTTTGTGGTTTTAGATCCAAAAGGAGAGAACTTGCGGGACACTGGGTATCTTCTGGAAGAAAAAGGATATGAGGTAAGAGTGCTTGACCTGATCAACATGGAAAAGAGCCATTGCTATAACCCGTTTGTATATCTGAAGGATGATAACGATGTGCAGAGACTGGTGACGAACCTGTTCAAAGCGACTACACCAAAAGGCAGTCAGTCTAACGATCCATTCTGGGATACAGCAGCTTCTATGCTGTTGCTGGCACTGATTTTCTTTCTGAGATATGAAGCACCGGAAGAAGAACAGAATTTCCCGATGGTAATGGAAATGTTACGTGCCGGAGAAGTCAGGGAGGACGATGACCAGTACCAATCCCCGCTTGACGAATTGTTTGAACGGTTGGAAATGAAGAACCCGGAACACATCGCAGTGAAATATTACAAAGACTATCATTCTGGTAGTGCCAAGACATTAAAATCCATTCAAATCACATTAGCCGCAAGACTTGAGAAATTCAACTTATCCAGTCTGGCAGCACTGACCGCAACGGACGATTTAGACCTGCCATCACTGGGAGAGCGAAAAGTGGCTTTATTTGCGTTAATCCCGGACAACGACACCAGTTACAACTTTTTGGTGTCGATTTTGTATACTCAGTTATTTCAGCAGTTGTTCTATCTGGCAGACCATAAATACGGCGGGAGACTTCCGGTTCATGTGCATTTCCTCATGGACGAATTTGCAAATGTTTCACTGCCGGATGACTTCGATAAGATTCTGTCCGTTATGCGTTCCAGAGAAGTGTCAGTCAGTATTATTTTGCAGAATCTAGCACAGTTAAAAGCACTGTTTGAAAAGCAATGGGAAAGCATTATGGGAAACTGTGACGAATTTTTATATTTAGGTGGCAACGAGCAGGGGACGCATAAATATGTCAGCGAACTTCTGGGAAAGGCAACGATTGACACGAACACCTATGGAAAGTCAACGGGACATTCCGGGAATTATTCCACCAATTATCAGAATACAGGGCGGGAGCTGATGACACCCGATGAAGTTCGCATGTTGGATAACCGATATGCGATTCTTTTTATTCGTGGAGAAAGACCAATTTTAGACGAGAAATTCGATATTTTAAAACACCCCAATGTGGGACTTACAACTGACGGGAATGGAAAGCCGTATCTTCATGGAGCAGTTGACCGGGCAGTGGCAAGTATCTCACTGGGAGACAGCTTGGAAGGCGAGTTCACAGATGATTCTTTGGAAGTGGAAGATTTTGAATTATTATCTGATGAAGATCTGGAAGAAATTATCCAGAAATATGTGTAAATCCCAAAAAATATAGGAGGCTATCAAAAAATGAAGTTAGATATGCGAAAGAAGCAGGAGAAGAAAGAAACCACAAAAGTAACGAAGAAGCTGCCAATGACAGCAAAAATGAAACGTGCCATGGCAGTGTATATGGCAATGGTACTGATTATGACAGTAGGAGCAAGTACCGTATTTGCGGCAGACGATCCACTGACCGTTATCAATAATCTGTCCACATTTATCTTTGGACTGATTCGTGCTATCGGAATGATTTTGTTGGGATTTGGAATTGTGCAGGTTGGTTTATCACTGAAATCTCACGATCCAAGTCAGAGAGCGAATGGATTTTTAACATTAGCAGGTGGTGTAATCATTACATTTGCGAAAGAAATCCTGAATCTGATTACAGGTTAAGAAGAACAGGGAATAAGGAAAAAAGAAAATGGGACGGTGCAGATCCGAAAGGAGCCGCACTGTCCCGGTTAAGACAGGAGGTGTTTAGAACGTGTCAGATAACTGGGTAGTACAGAACTTGCAAAATGCTTTGGATACCTGGAACGGTAAACTTGCGGAAATATGGCAGATACTCACGCAGTCACCGGAGACCTTTAAGGGTGGCGGTATCTGGCAGGTGATTGTGCAGATCCATGGAGCATTGCAGGCAATCGGCTATGCTTTGTTAGTGCTTTTCTTTGTAGTCGGAGTGGTCAAGACTTGTGGCAGTTTCACAGAGGTAAAAAGACCGGAACACGCATTGAAAATTTTTATACGCTTTGCGATTGCAAAAGGTGTAGTCACGTATGGATTGGAATTGATGATGGCACTTTTTAATATTGTACAGGGAGTAACGAGTACGATTATGAAGACAGCAGGATTTGGAAGTACGGAAGATACAGTATTACCGGACGAGATTATAAAGGCAGTAGAAGATTGTGGATTTTTTGAAAGTATCCCACTATGGGCGGTGACACTGATCGGTGGACTGTTCATTACGGTATTGAGCTTCATTATGATTATGAGTGTATATGGAAGATTTTTTCGATTATATCTTTATACAGCCATTGCACCGATTCCATTATCTTCCTTTGCGGGAGAACCAAGCCAGAATATCGGAAGAAGTTTTTTAAAGTCTTATGCAGCAGTGTGTCTGGAAGGAGCAATCGTGGTGCTTGCCTGCATTATTTTTTCACTATTTGCATCATCACCGCCAGTAGTCAATCCGGACGCAGCGGCAGTGACCATGGTGTGGAGCTATATTGGAGAATTGATTTTCAATATGTTGGTACTGGTCGGTGCAGTGAAGATGTCAGACAGGGTAGTACGGGAAATGATGGGATTGTAAAAAGGACGCCCGAAAGCGTCCTTAAAAATTATTCTACAATGTTGTTGCTGTTGTTATACCGCATATTCCCCTGAGAATCGAAATGAACAGAATCTAAAGGAATCCCTCTCTGTCTGGCACGAGAAATCTGGAATGACATATCGTCTTTCATAGCTTTGTAGTATTGATGTTCCTGCCACTTGCGTCGCAGAGCAGAAATCCAGCTAAGAACAGAAAAGGCAGTCAGTAGATAGAGGATTGCAAATGCAAGTTTCTCATGGCTTGCTGCCCATGGATTCAGAATCGTGGAAACAGCAAGGAAGTATAACAGCGGTAAGGTCAGATTTAATCTGGAAGCAATCCGAAATAGCAGAGAAATTAAAAATAGAGCAACAGTAATAATAAGTGAAAACATAACAGTGATTGGCATAGGTCAGTCCCCCTTTCATTTACCCAAAGTATAACAGAGCAGAAAAAATATAACAAATGTGCGATTTGGAGGTGTATCGATTTGGAAGTAAAAATTAACAAGGAAATCAGGGATTACACAGAGGCAATCTTTTTCGGATTGTCCCTGAGACAGTTTATCTTTTCAGTATTAGCCTGCGGGATTGCTATTGGGCTTTATTTTTTGCTTCACCCATACATGAGCATGGAAACAGTGAGTTGGATTTGTGTACTGGGAGCTGCCCCATGTGTAGTGTTCGGGTTTGTAAAATATCATGGAATGACAGCGGAGCAGTTTATCTGGGCATGGATAAAATCAGAAATCCTGATGCCGAAAAAACTGGTGTTCCGGTCAGAAAATCTTTATTTTGATGCGGTAGAACCAGTCATTAAAAAATATGAGAAAGAAAGTCTGAAGAAGGAGGGACGCAAGAAAAATGATAAAAACGCTGAGTAATATCTTCAAGCAGGATAAAGAAAAATTTGTAATTCCAAGAAGCGTACAGCAGGTAATTCCCATCGAGACCATCTGGTCAGATGGGATTTTTAAAATCGGGAGAAATAAATTTGCACGTACTTATAAATTTACCGATATTAACTATGCGGTGGCAAGCAAAGTAGATAAGGAAACCATGTTTCTGGAATATATGGATTTGTTAAATTCTTTTGATTGTGGTGGAACAACAAAAATAACGATTAACAATCGTCGCTTGAATAAAGTAGATTTTGAGAAAGCAATCCTGATTCCGATGCAGGAGGACGGACTGGATTTATATCGGAAAGAGTACAATAACATGCTTTTAGATAAGGCAACAAGTTCCAACAGCATGGTGCAGGAAAAATATGTGACAGTATCCTGCTATAAGAAAACGATCGAAGAAGCTAGAACGTATTTTGCACGAGTGACAACAGAGCTGAACAGCCATTTTGCAAGACTGAGTTCCAAATGTGCAGAGGTAAATGGAGAAGATAAGTTACGGATTCTGCATGATTTTTACCGTACAGGAGAAGAATCGGGTTTCCATTTTGATATTCAGGAGAGTATGAGAAAAGGGCACAGCTTCAAAGATTATATCTGCCCGGATACTTTTGAATTTGAAAAAGACTATTTCCGCATGGGAGAACGTTACGGAAGGGTACTTTTTCTTCGTGAGTATGCTTCTTACATCAAAGACGATATGATAGCAGAACTGACCGACATGAATCGAAATCTGATGTTGAGCATTGATGTGATTCCGGTTCCGACTGATGAAGCAGTACAGGAAGTGGAAAAACGTCTGCTTGGTGTGGAGACAAATATCACGAACTGGCAGAGACGGCAGAATGCAAACAATAACTTTTCTGCTGTCATTCCGTATGATTTAGAACAGCAGAGAAAAGAGAGTAAAGAGTTCATGGACGATCTGACTACACGTGATCAACGTATGATGTTTGGTGTATTGACGATGGTTCATACGGCAGAAACAAAAGAACAGCTTGACGCAGATACGGAAACTCTTCTGACAATCGGGCGGAAAAAGTTATGCCAGTTTTCAGTTCTGAAGTTTCAGCAGATGGACGGACTGAATACAGCACTACCCATCGGACACCGGAAGATTCCGGCAGTCCGCACACTGACTTCGGAGAGTGTAGCAGTGTTGATGCCATTCCGGGTGCAGGAGATTATGGACGCAGGAGGAATCTATTGCGGTGAAAATGCAATCTCCCATAACTTAATCATGTGTAATAAAGAAAAACTGTTAAATCCAAACTCATTCCTTTTAGGAGTACCGGGAAGTGGAAAATCCTTTAATGCAAAAATGCAGATTGTATTCCTGGCACTGGCAACGCAGGACGATATCCTGATTTGTGATCCAGAGCGAGAGTATGCATCATTAGTTGAAGCAATGGGCGGAGAAGTGGTTCGCATTGCTGCAGGAAGCCGGGACCATATCAATGCAATGGATATGGTAGACGGATATGGAGATGGCGGTGATCCAGTGATTGAGAAGTCACAGTTTATTTTATCTCTGTTTGAGCAATTGGATAAAAAAGGAATCAATGCAAAGGAACGTTCCATTATTGACCGATGTGTAGGGGAAGTATATGAGGAATATCAGCATGGCGGAGCAGTGCCGACTTTACGGGTGTTGCGTGAAAAGTTTCTGGAACAGGAAGAACCGGAAGCACAGGATTTGGCACTGGTATCAGAATTATTTACAAATGGAAGTCTGGACGCATTTGCACATGAAAGTAATGTTGATGTGAATAACCGTATCATGGTATACGACATTCTGGATTTAGGAAAGCAGTTAAAGACCATGGGACTTCTGGTAATCACTGATGCAATGTTGAACCGGGTAACAGAGAACTGGAAACAGGGAAAGCGAACCCATATTTTCTTAGACGAGTTTCATGTAGTATTTGAAAATGAGTATTCCGGAGCATTTTTTAACTCTGCATGGCGAAGATTTCGTAAGCGTAATGCATTTCCGACAGCAATTACCCAGAACGTGGAATATCTGTTAGATTCTGTTCTTGCAAGTACGATGATTTCCAACAGTGAGTATATCGTGATGCTTAATCAGGCAGAGCCGGACAGGGCAAAACTGGCAACACTTCTAAATATCTCCACAGAACAGATGGGATATATCACAAATGCAGATGCCGGTTGTGGTCTGGTGAAATACGGAAGTTCCCTTGTACCGTTCGTCAATAGATTCCCGACCAATACAAGGTTGTATAAATTGATGACCACAAAGCCGGGAGAGGACAGTATCAACCGAGGAAGAATGTAACTTCAATAATCAATTTAAGAGAATGACACTGGAAAACGTCACAATTTGTGGCGTTTTTTTAGTGCCGGAAAAGGAGAAAAATATGTCAGAAATCAGATTTTCATCAAAGGAACACGAAAAGTTTTTTTATCAGATGTTAGCAAAATGCGGAAAACATGACAGTTATTACAGTTCATTTTTCTATTGTGTGGGAATTTCTGAAGATACCAGAAACCATGTTGACCGCATGTTTGATTTTAAGGAGCGTTTGATTAAACCGGAAGCACTGCATGAGGGGTGGCAGACAGGCGGTTCGGCACGATTGACGAGATTAGCTTTCAACTTGTGGAATGGATATGTGGAAAAAGGAGAAGAAAGTCTGTCTACCCCATACGAGATGTTCGATTGTGGCTATGCACCATATTTTTATGAAGCAATCCGAATGAAGTACCCGGAATACTGCCGGGAATTACCGCAGGTGAGTAAAAAAGAAACTACCCATGAGAGATAGGAGGACGAGCTTATGGATTCGATGGCACAGATAAAATTAGCAGAGCAGCCGAATATTATGGCGTTGTTGCAGACGTTGGAAGATAATCGGTTGAATAAAGAAAAACAGGAAGTAGGAGCACTGGTAAGCTGCCTTGACAGCATGGAAGAACAGTATGGAAAGATACTGGGAGAGATGCAGGGAATACGGGAAGAACTTGGAAGAATGGGAGAAAGTCAGACAAAAATACAACTTTCCGATATAACAGAACAGGCTCAAAAGAAGATACAGGAGTTTGGAGAACAGTTAAAGAAAATGAAAGAAAATCTTGTTAAGTCTGCAAAATCAGCAGTAGAGCAGTGTAAAGGGAAAGGTGCAACTGTGCTGAGAAAAGTGGTATCCGGTATGAAAATACCACAGGCAATTTCAAAACTGGAAAATGCTCTTTCTAAGACACAAAGCGGTGTGGAACAACAGGCAATAAAAGCAGGAGCTATCCGGCAGGAGTTACAATCTATCGGTGCGCATACAAAAAACGTCGGAAAAATGTTGATAGGAAAAGAAACAAAAGAGATTCCGGCAGATACGGCAAGTATTGGAAAAGTAGAAAAAATGCTGTTACGGTTTGTAAAGAGACTGGAAAAAATGGAGCAGTCAGCAGAAAAAACGAGAGGAAAGCTGGAACAGTTTGTGACAGGAAAGCAGAAGTCCTCCGTAAAAATGGAATTGAATCAGTTAAAAAAACAGAGGACAGAGACTGGACAGACATTAGCTTTGCCAGATAAAAGCATGGAAAGATAAAAATTCAAATGGAGGAAAGCGATGGATCGTAAGATAAAAATACGCCAAGTCCATAAGGATATTAAAGTATTAGATAAAACGGTGGCTGTAACAGATCATCTCAAGCAGTCTTATGTCAGAACAAAAGAAAATGTCATGCAATCTGTGGAGACTTCCAATGACAGAGAGAATAATTCAGTGGGGTATGCAGAAGATACGGCCAGCGAGTATGCTGACCGTATTTTTCACAAAACAGGACATCAGATACGCAGAGAAGCAGGGAAACTGATTGAAAAGAAGAAAGATAAGGCTTCTGGTTCTTCGACGAGCGAAGAACCAGTTTACCAGCCGAAAGAACAAATCCGACCAGTACCGCCTTCAGGCGGAGAAACGACACAGGAGCAGGGAAAAGAACTTGCTGTCAAAAAAATCAAGACCATTGAACGGGATAAAAGAACCATCAAGACCGGTAGAGCATCGGAACAGGTAGTAAAGAATACCGGAAAAGGTACCATCAAGACTTCTGGAAAGGCGGTCAAGACTGCAGAACAGGCAGCAAAGACCAGTATTAAGACATCAGAGCAGACAGTAAATGCTTCTGTCCGAGCAATGCATTATTCCATGAAAAAAGCAGTGCAGGCAGCAAGACAGACAGCACAGAATACCAGGATTGTAGTGAAAACGACAGCAAAAGCGGTAACACATGCGATAAAAGCATTGATGGAAGCTACAAAAGCATTGTTAAGTGGATTGACCGCAGGCGGTTGGATTGCAGTGGTGATATTGATTATCGTCATTTTATTTGGTGGTTTCCTATGTATGACAGGCGGGGATAATTCCAGTACGGTTTCTTCTGTCAGTGCAGAAGTAGAAGCATACGAACCACTAATCCGGCAATATGCAAACCAGTATGGCATTGGAGAATATATGGAACTGATTAAAGCGATTATGATGCAGGAATCTGGCGGAAGAGGACTTGATCCAATGCAGTGTTCGGAAGGGAGCTTTAATATAAAATATCCCAGACAGCCAAATGGAATCACAGATCCAGAGTATTCGATTTCTTGCGGTGTGCAGGAAATAAAAAGCTGTCTGGAACGTGCAGGAGTAAAAAATCCTTTGGATATGGAAAATATTAAACTGGCATTGCAAAGTTACAATTATGGAAATGGATATCTGGAATGGGCGAAAGCCAGAGGTGGATATACCCTTGTCAATGCAGCAGAATTTTCCGATATGATGGCACAGAGAATGGGGTGGAGCAGTTATGGGGACAAGCAGTATGTACCACATGTGCTTCAGTATTATGCATTTGGAAGAATCCCGACAGGCATCGGTAATCAGGCAATCGTTCAGGTAGCAGCATCGCAGGAAGGAAAAGGCGGAACAACTTACTGGAGCTGGTATGGATTTGGAAGCCGGGTAGAGTGGTGTGCCTGCTTTGTGTCATGGTGTGCAGACCAGAGCGGTTATATCCAGAGTGGAGTCATTCCCAAATTTTCTCTTTGTTCGGACGGTGTCAGATGGTTTGAAAGTAAGGGCAGGTTCCGGGACAGCAGTTATACCTCGGCGGCAGGAGATATTATTTTCTTTGACTGGGGAAATAATGGAACGATTGATCACGTTGGAATTGTAGAGAGTGTCAGTGGTGGAACCGTAAATACTATCGAAGGTAACAGTGGAGATAAAGTGGCAAGACGGAGTTACAGTATTGAAAGCAGTAACATCTATGGATATGGTGTTCCGGCATATTAGAGAAAAATGTTGTTTGGAATGATAGTGGAGATATTTATAAAAGTAAATCGCCTTTTTAAAAACGAAAAGAACCAGTGAGAGAATCGTTAAACTTCACTTACTGGTTCTTTTCGTTTTAAATTTCTCGGACAATTCTGTCAGTTCTTTCGTCGTTTCTTGAGTGTGATGTAACAGGGTGTCACGCATTTCTGGCGGACAGCTAGAATAAAGCATTTTCATCTGATTAACACCTTCATCCTCCAGAGAGACATCTGGATTTATAAGTGTGTCTAAAGAGATGTGCAGAACCTTTGCCAATGCTCTTAAAATTAAATAGGAAGGATTCATTTTTCCCTTTTCAATATTGGCGATTTGCTTTACAGAAACATGGCTCAGATCAGAAAGTTCCTGCTGTGTCAGCTCTTTATTCTTTCGGGCTTTCCGCATTTTCTGCCCTAAAGCAGTTAAATCATCAATCGGCATAATCGTTCACCTCAAAAATATTGTATCGTTCCGTTTTACACAAAGGAATAACCTTATTGTACTTGTTGAGAGGTATGATTATGCTGATTATGTAGATAAAAACTCTTATTCAGATGAACTTCCACTATCTTGGTGACAACCGCAACGTATAGAGGAATATTTGATGGCACATTTCGTAGATGTTCTACACCTAATCAAATGTGGCAAGGATGTGGGTGAAAAATTTCACGAGTGCCAGAGTTTCCTCTGGCACTCATTTTATTTTCGCTGTGCGTTTTTTCTGTACTCCAGTGGCAACAATCCAGTGCTTTTACGGAATAATTCTGCAAATCGGCTTGAAGTGGAATAGCCTACTGTTTGGGCAACTTGCCCGACTGTCAGTTCTGTATATGCCAGCAGATATTCTGCTTGACTCATGCGCCGCTGTTGAACATATTCCGTGATGGTGCAGTCGTAGTATTTCTTAAAACAGCTTTTGAGCTTTGTTGTTCCCATGCAGGCAATCTGTGTTAGCCGTTCCAGAGGAATATCAAAAGCATAGTGATCGCTAAGATAAGCGGCAACTATTTGGAGATTTTCAATATCCTGTTGAGAGAGCTTATGGGCTGGTTTATCAGGATGTTTCTTCTGATATTCCACCACCATTGAAACAGCTTCTGCGACTTTACCCTCATAAAAAAGTTTTGCTGCAATCCCTTCCCCGCGATAGTCTTTGATTTCAGTGAGTAACCGTGACATTTCTGGAAAGTCGGATGTTTGGTCGATCTTCCGAAATGCATCCACAGGATTGATCTGTGCCTCCGGGTACAGTTTTTTCAGGTAGTCCTCATAATATGCCGGTGCAATCTCAATCCCAACCGAACGGATTGGAATATTTTTATGTATCAAAGCCTTGTATGGAGTGTAGCCTCCAATAAATGTTTTGATACAACCGGCAGACAATCTACGGTATGGAGATAATTCCTCCCCGGAAATAGAGTCATACCGAGTGATACTCAGACATTCCGGCATGGAGCATTCCAACATGAAATCTTCGTGGAAGGAAAAGTTATGGATTTTAATATCATATAAGTCTTTCTGTCCATAAGTCCAGTAGGTGCCTTCTCCAACTTCGGGAGAAAGTTTCCAGCAGTCACCTAATGCCCCATATTGCTGGTTGTCTGGGTCACGGATAAAACCGTGTTCAATTAGTAGCGGTGTATAAAACTGGTCAATAATTTCAGACATGAAAACAGACCGCCTCCTTTTTGCAACGATTAGACGAACTTTTGAAAGGAACAGACGAACATTGCCGGAACCTATTGAATGTTGTTCGATAAATGCGTATTGTATTAGACGAAGATTAGAGGTATCTAACCGAAGAATAACACAAACCACTTGTCGAGTCAAGACAATGAAAGGTAGGAGGTCAAAATGAGTAATCAAGTAAATTCTATGAACAAAGGTCTGACAGTGAAAGACCTTGTAACAACAGGTATTTTTACTGCACTGTTATTTGTTTTTGTATTGGTGG
>OHIC01000966.1_pt1 | contig 13225 bp, 8 predicted proteins | sample 1568171 | NCBI WGS metagenome assembly OHIC01 (sample SAMEA3879506, study PRJEB24766) | human gut metagenome | biome: human-associated habitat; feature: feces | place: USA | collected 1985/1987
CAACATCGGCTTCATGGCCGCGGAGCGTCTGATCGACAAGCGCGATCTGCGCTGCAACCGCCTGCGCTTCCGCGCGCTGACGGAGGTTATCGAATTTGGCGGGGCGAATGTGCTTTTGATGATGCCGCAGACCTACATGAACCTCTCCGGCGAGGCTGTGGGCGAGGCGGCGCGGTTCTATAAAATTCCCGCCGACCACGTCATCGTCATCTCCGACGATATTTCGCTCCCGCTCGGCAAGCTCCGCGTGCGCGGCAATGGCAGCGCAGGCGGACACAACGGCCTCAAGAACATCATCGCGCACCTCGGCACCGACGCTTTCCCGCGCGTCAAGGTCGGCGTCGGCGCGCCGGAGCACGACATTGTCGACTGGGTCATCGGCCCGTTCACGGCCAATGAGCGCAAGGTCATCGACGGTGTGCTCGACCGCGCGCTCGGCGCGGCGGAGTGCATCATCACCGACGGCGTGAGCGCCGCGCAGAACCGCTACAACGGCTGAACGCTTTTTTGCCGCCAAAATTTAAAAAATCGACATAGACTTTTTGCCAAAAGCCTATATAATAAAATGACTGACGACCACGGGCATGACCCGCCGCGGCTGCGGCGGATCTGCCCTTTTGCGCGCTGCGGGAGGAGGGATACGGCATGGCGCAGGGAATGAACAAACTCAACGAAGCGCTCGTTTCTCTTCCCGAGGTGCGCGAGCTGCTGCTCTCGCTCGACGCGGGCACATCGCCCATCGCCGTGTCGGGCCTTTCGGGTGTGCACCGCGCGCAGCTCACCGCTGCCGTGCGGCACAAGACACAGCGCCCGCTTTTGATCGTCTGCGCGGATGAAAACGAGGCAAACCGCATGGCGGGCGACCTGCACGAGCTGCTCGGCGAGGACGTGAGCCTGCTGTTCGCACGCGAATGGCAGCTGCGCGACCGCGTGTTCGCCTCCCACGGCTGGGAGCAGCAGCGCATCGGCTCGCTGTGCAGCCTTGCCGCCGGAAAAGCGCCGATCCTGGTCGCGACGGTCGACGGCCTGATGCAGCGAACGCTCCCGCCCGACGCGCTGCGCGGCGCGGTGACGGACATTTCGCTCGGCGACCGCTTTGACCTGAACGCGCTCTCGAAAAAGCTTGTCGAAAGCGGCTACACGCGCGCGGAAACGGTCGAGGGCGTCGGCCAGTTCGCGCTGCGCGGCGGCATTCTCGACGTCTGGTCGCCGCTGAGCGCGCCCGTGCGCGTCGAGTTTTTCGACGACGAGGTCGACGCGATGGGCGAATTCGACGTGACGACCCAGCGCCGCACGCAGAACGTCAAATCCCTGACCGTCCTGCCCGCGGCAGAGGTGCTGCCCGCCCTCTCGGACGGCGGGCGCGAAAAAATGCTCGAGCGCCTTGGGCGCGCCGCGCAGAAAATTGCGAAAAAGGCCGAAGACAGCCCCATCGTCCAAACGCTGCGCAGCGACATCGAGAGGCTTCGTAACGACCTGCCGCTCGGCGGCATGGACCGGTATCTCGCCGCGTGCTACCCCGACGAAGTCTGCGCGCTCGACTATCTTTCGCCCGACACGCTGATCGCCGTCAGCGACGGCATGCGCGTTTTGGAACGCAGCAAGAACTACCACTGGGAGCTCTCCGAGGACGTAAAGCCCCTGATCGAAGAGGGCGTTTTGTGCGGCGAATTCGCCGCGCTCGCGCTCAGTCAGGAGGCATTGAGCCACCGCATGGGCACGTTCCCCGTGCTGCTGCTCGATTCGCTCCCCACGTCGCGCAATCTGCTGCCGCCGAGGGCCATCCTCAGCATGAACGCGCGCTCGCTGCCGAGCTACGGCGGCAGCCTGGAGACCGCCGCGGGCGACATGGAGCGCTATCTTGGCGCAGGCTGCGGCGTGCTCGTTCTCTGCGGCAACGAAACGCGCGCGAAGAATTTCCGGCGCCTTTTGGAAGAGCGGAACATCCGCGCGCAGCTCAATTTGAAAAACGACCGTCTCCCTGCCCCGCACGAGACCGTCATCGGCCTCGGCGCGCTGAGCGCGGGCAGCGAATATCCACAATTAAAGCTCGTCATCCTGACCGAGGGCCAGCTGACCGCTCCCCTCTCCGGCAAGCGCGCGAAAGCGCGGCCAAAGAAGGAGACATCCGCGCGCGCCGCGCTGCGCTCCTATGAAGACCTCTCCCCCGGCGATCTCGTCGTGCATGTCCACCACGGCATCGGCCGCTTTGCGGGCATCGAGCGCATGCGCGTCGACGGCGTGGACAAGGACTATATCAAGATCTGCTACGCGGGCAACGACAGCTTATACGTCCCCGCGACGCAGCTCGACATGGTGTCGAAATACATCGGCGGCCATGGCGAGGACGAGGACGGCCAAATACGTACGAAGCTCAGTAAGCTCGGCGGCACGGACTGGTCGCGCGCGAAGACGAAGGCGCGCGCCGCGGCAAAGGACCTCGCCAAGGGGCTCATCGCGCTCTACGCTGAGCGCCAGCGCCGTCCTGGCTTTGCCTTTTCGCCCGACTCCCCGTGGCAGAAGGAATTTGAAGAAGCCTTCGACTACGAAGAGACCGACGATCAGCTCCGCGCCATCGCCGAGATCAAGGCCGACATGGAGCGCAGTACGCCGATGGACCGCCTGCTCTGCGGCGACGTGGGCTACGGCAAAACAGAGGTCGCTTTGCGCGCGGCCTTTAAGTGCGTGCTCGACGGCAAGCAGGCGGCCATCTTAGTGCCGACCACCGTGCTCGCCCAGCAGCACTATGCGACGGCGCTGAACCGCTTCCGCTCGTTCCCCGTGCGCATCGAAGTGCTCTCGCGCTTCAAAACGCCGGCGCAGAAGAAGCAGATTTTGCAGGATGCCGCCGCGGGAAAGATCGACTTACTCATCGGCACGCACTCGCTGCTGCAAAAGAGTTTGCACTTCAAGGACCTTGGCCTTCTCATCATCGACGAGGAGCAGCGCTTCGGCGTAACGCACAAGGAAAAGCTCAAGGAGCTCTCGCGTCAGGTCGACACGCTGACGCTCTCGGCAACGCCCATCCCCAGAACGCTCAACATGGCGCTCTCGGGCATCCGCGACATGTCGACCATCGAGGTCCCGCCCGTCGACCGCCAGCCGGTACAGACATATGTGCTCGAGCATAACTGGAGCGTCATCGCCGACGCCATCCGGCGCGAGCTCGCGCGCGGCGGGCAGGTCTACTACATGCACAACCGCGTCGAGACCATCGACCGCTGCGCCGCGACACTCAAAAAGCTCCTCGGCGACGACGTCGCTATCGGCGTCGCGCACGGCAAGATGGACGAAAAGGGCCTGTCGTCCGTGATGCAGCAGCTCTCGGACGGAGAAATTCAGGTGCTCGTCTGCACGACGATCATCGAGACGGGCATCGACATTCCGAATGTCAACACCCTCATCATCGAGGACGCCGACCGCCTCGGCCTCGCTCAGCTGCACCAGATCCGCGGCCGCATCGGCCGCAGCGCGCGCCGGGCGTATGCCTATATGACCTACCGCGCGGGCAAGATCCTCACCGAGGTTGCGGCCAAGCGCCTGACGGCCATCCGCGAATACGCGGAGTTCGGCTCGGGCTTCCGCATCGCGATGCGCGACCTTGAGATTCGCGGCGCGGGCAATTTGCTCGGCCCCGAGCAGTCGGGCTACATGATGAGCGTCGGCTACGATATGTACTTGCAGCTCCTGGAAGAGGCCGTACTCGAGCAGCGCGGTGAAAAGGCGCCCCAGCGCACCGAATGCTCGGCAGACCTCACAGTCTCGGCCAACCTTCCGGAGAGCTACATTCCCTCGGGCGAGCAGCGCATGGATATCTACCGCCGCATCGCGGCGCTGCGCACCGCCGAGCAGTCGCAGGAGCTGCTCGACGAGCTCATCGACCGCTACGGCGAGCCGCCCCAGCCGGTCCTCAAGCTCATGGACGTCGCGCTTTTGCGCGCGGAGGCCGTGCAGATCGGTGTGAGCGATATCTCGCAGCGCGGCAGCGAGATCACCTTCACCTTTGCCGCGTCCGAGGCAGTCCCCGTGGAGGCCGTGATGGCCCTCTGCTCACTGCCGAAGAACCGCCGTCGGCTCACGCTCTCCGCCACGGGGACGGAGCCGAAGCTCCTGCTGCGTCTTACGCCAAACGAGGACGCATTGGATACAGCCTTGACGCTGGTCGGAGACCTGCGTGTGAATAAGGAAGAAAACGAAAAAGAGGTAACATTATGATCAAGAAGAGATTGCTTTCGTTCCTTGGCGCGGCGGCCATCACCGCGGCGCTCACCTTTGCCGTCGTGTCGCTCTCGCCCTCGAACGGCTTCACCTCCGGCACGATGCAGGAGGGTCTCTGCTACGAAGCGACCGGCGTCGCGCCCGACGCGATCGTCGCAAGCCTGAACGGCAACGGCGCGAGCGCCGACCTTGTCGCATACTGGATCGGCTACGACGTGTCGTATCTCAACAGCTACATGCAGTATTACACCGGCTCGTCCATCAACTGGGACGACACCCTCTCCGACGGCATGAGTGTCGCCGACTATGTGAAAGCAAGCGTGCTCTCGTCCGTCAAGCAGCACTTGGTGCTTGAAAATCTCGCCAGCAAGTACGGCGTGACGCTTACCGCCGAGCAGGAGGCCGCCATGGCCGAGAGCGACCAGAGCTACATTGACCAGTACGGCAGCGAGGAAGCTTTTGAGGCCGAGATCGCCAAGCTCGGCATGCGCCGCGAGACCTATGACCGCGTCGCGCGCTCGAACTACCTGTATCAGGATCTCTATGAGCTCTACAATACCGAGGGCAGCGCGCTCTACGCCTCCGACGAGGACCTCGCCGTCTACGCCGCCGAGCAGGGCTACATCACGGCGGACCACATCCTGCTTGCGACGAAGGACGTGACGACCGGCGAAGCCCTCACCGACGAGCAGAAGGCCGAAAAGAAAGCGCTCGCTGAGGAGCTCGTCGAAAAGCTCAATTCCTACACCGGCGACGACATCGCCTCCTACTTTGCCGAGCTCGCCGACGAGTACAGCGAGGATCCCGGCCGCGAGAGCCATCCCACGGGCTACACCTTCACGACCGGCTCGATGGTGCAGGAGTTTGAAGACGCCGCCTACGCGCTTTCCGAGGGCGAGTGAAGTCGTCGAATCCAGCTTCGGCTATCACATCCTGCTCCGCCTGCCGCTCGACAAGTCCGCCGCAGCCGACGAGGTGCGCGAGGAGTACTTCACGAACTTCATCGCCGAGCAGGTCGACGCCGCCGCGATGGCGACGAGCGCGGACTACGATAAGCTCGACCCGCAGACGATCTACGAGGCGATCGTCGCCGCGCAGGCGGAGGGTTAAATCGCAGCGCGGCGCACTGTACGGCGCTTGCGCCCGCGAGGGCGCGTGAGGGGCAGCCCGAAAGGGCTGCTTCCTTTTCGCGTCTCGGCAGGGGCACTGCTTTTTTCCCTGCACCGTGCAGAGGACAAAATAAAAAGGAGACCTCTTTCGAGGTCTCCTTTTATTTTCAGGGGTTAGCGGTGCTTTAGCACTTCTCGAAGATGGTGGCAACGCCCTGGCCGCCGCCGATGCAGAGGGTGGCAAGACCCTTCTTGGCGTCGTCGCGCTTGAGCATTTCGTGCAGCAGGGTGACGATGATACGAGCGCCGGAAGCGCCGACGGGGTGGCCGATGGAGATCGCGCCGCCGTTGACGTTGACCTTGCTCATGTCAAAGTGCAGCTCACGGGCAACAGCGATGGACTGGGCCGCGAAGGCTTCGTTGGCCTCGACGAGGTCGATATCGTCGATGGTCAGGCCGGCCTTCTGCATGGCCTGACGGGAAGCGGGCACGGGGCCGACGCCCATGATCTTCGGGTCGACGCCGCCCTGGCCCCAGCTGACGAGCTTGGCCATGGGCTTGAGGTTGTACTTCTTCACGGCCTCGCCGGAAGCGAGGACGATGGCGGCAGCGCCGTCGTTGATGCCGGAAGCGTTACCGGCGGTGACGCGCTGGACGTGCTTCTTGGTATCGGCTTCGTGGATGCCGGTGGGCTCGAAGGTGTGGACGATCTCGTCCTCAACGCCCTCGGGGCCGACGGGGAACGCGCCGCGCAGCTTAGCAAGACCCTCGACGGTGGAACCGGCGCGGGGGAACTCATCCTTCTTGAACTCGACGATCTCCTTCTTGACCTTCACGGGGACGGGGACGATCTCATCGTCAAAACGGCCGGCAGCCTGAGCAGCCTCGGTCTTCTGCTGGGAGGCAGCGCCGAAGGCGTCGAGCTCTTCGCGGGTGATGCCCCAAACATCGCAGATGTTCTCGGCGGTGGTGCCCATGTGGTAGTTGTTGAACGCATCCCACAGGCCGTCCTTGATCATGGTGTCGACAAGCTTCTTGTCGCCCATGCGGGCGCCCCAGCGGGCGTCGGGAGCGGCATAAGGAGCGGCGCTCATGTTCTCGGTGCCGCCGCAGACGACGATATCGGCGTCGCCGGCGAGGATGGCGCGGCCAGCCTCAATGACGGACTTCATACCGGAGCCGCAGACCATACCGACGGTATAGGCGGGGACGGAATAGGGGAGACCGGCGCCCACGCCGACCTGACGGGCGACGTTCTGACCAAGACCGGCGGTCAGGATGCAGCCGAACATCAGCTCATCGACATTCTCGGGAGCGACATTCGCGCGCTTGAGGGCTTCCTTCACGACGATGGAGCCGAGCTGAGCGGCGGGGGTGTTCTTCAGGGAACCGCCGAAGGAACCGACAGCGGTACGGCAGCAGTTGACGACGTACAATTCTTTCATTTGACTTCTCCTTTAAAATTTGTAAATCCGGAATGAGATCCGATTTTCTTCGATTTTGATTATACACACAGAAAAATGAAAAATCAACTGCAAAGTTGCGAAAAATATAGGCAATTTTGATTTTTTTCTTTCATTTCGTTAACTATTTAACAAGAATGAAGAATATCTTGCACCACGGGATCGTTTTGCACCCAAAGGCGCAGGGAAAGCAGCAGCTCTGCCTGGCTGTCCCCCCCCCGCGCCCAAGGGCGCAAAAAAGGGGCGCCTCTTTCGAGGCGTCCCTTTTAATAAGTAGTTTCTACGAAACAGAAATAACTTAGAACTTGGGCTTCTGGGCCTTGACCTTGGGCTCCTGGCCGTTGCAGACGGCGACGATGTCGTTGGCAACGCTGGTGCAGCAGTTCAGAACGCTCTGCTCGGTGGTGGCGGCCATGTGCGGGGTCATGATGACGTTGTCGAGGTTGAACAGCTCGCGGCTGGACTCCTGGATGGGCTCATGCTCGAACACGTCGAGACCGGCCTGGAACAGCGTGCCGTCCTTCAGGCACTCAACAAGCTCGTTCTCCTTGATCAGAGCACCGCGCGCGCAGTTGATGAAGGAAGCGGTGGGCTTCATCCAGCTGAACTGCTCACGGCCGATGGAGTGCTCGGTGGAGGGAACGACAGGCAGATGCACGGACACGAAGTCGGCCTGCTCCCAGACCTCCTTGGCGGTGGCCTTCAGCTCGCACAGATCGCCGATCTTGTCCTGCGTGAGGTACGGATCGTAGCCGATGACGTTCATGCCGAAGCCGTACTTGCACTTCTGCATGGCGAGCTGGGAGATACGGCCGCAGCCGATCATACCGAGGGTCTTGCCGCCGAGCTCATAGGTGTGCTCCATGCCCATACGGACGAGGAAGTTGCCGCTGCGGAACTGACGGTCGACATAGGTGAAACGCTTGGCGCACATGAGCATCAGCATGACGGCGTGCTCGGCGACGGCGTTGGCGTTGCCGGCGGGCGCGTAGACAACGGTGATGTCCTTGGCGTGGGCGTGGTCCATGTCGATGTTATCGAGGCCGGCGCCCTGCTTGCCGATGACCTTGAGGTTCTTGCAGGTGTCCATCATCTTGGCGGTGATGGGCTCGGTGCGGCACATGATGGCGTCGGGCTGGAACTCGGCGAGCTCCTTGACGTAGGTCTCCTCGTCGTTATGGCTGCACAGCTTCACTTCAAAGTCGTTGGACTCGAAGATGTGCGTGGCCACCTCGTTGAGCTCGATGGTGTAGTAAACTTTGAACTTTGCCATGATAAAGATCTCCTCTCAAATTTTTATTTATTGAATTGCCAAATGATTTCATACGGTTTCTTCATTATACCTTGCGCTTTGCACAAAAGCAAGCGATTTTCAGAAAGATTTGCAAGAACTTATTCAAATAATTGAACAGTATCTTTCATTTTGACGATTTGCCGTCATGTCTTTCCCCTGTTTTCTGCAATTTTCGCTGCAAAACAAAAAAGGACATAAAAGGCGCTTGACAAACTACTACATATGTAGTATATAGTTATCAACGACAAATGTAGTATATCATCTAAGGAGGTCAACCCATGGACGATAAGAAGAGACTGCCCGACGCGGAGCTTGCCGTGATGCAGGCCATCTGGGCCGTCGGCGGCGAGGTCAGCCGCGGCGATCTCGACGGCGCGCTCGCGAGCCACGGCTGGAGCGCCAACACCGTCAACACCTACCTTACTCGCCTGTGCGAAAAAGGATTCCTCTCGAGCCGCCGCGAGGGGCGGAACAATTTGTACACGCCGCTCGTCTCAAAGGACAGATACCTCGAATTTGAGAGCCGCAGCGTCCTGAAGCGGCTCTACGGCGGGTCGCTCGGCAGCTTCGTCGCGGCGCTGAACGCCGAGCAGCCGCTCGAGCAGAGCGAGATCGACGAGCTGCGGCAGTTTTTGGACGATATGAGCCGTTAAACGGCGATAAAAAGGAGGACGCACCATGGAAACATTTCTGCTGAATCTGTTGAAAACTTCCCTGTTAGGTTCCCTCGCCATTCTGGCGATGCTGGTACTCAAACCCCTCTGGCGCGAGCGCTACCGCGCGAAAACGCGCTGCTGGCTGTGGCTGGCGCTGGCGGTCTTTTTGCTGCTGCCGGTCGATTTTTCGGTAAAAAACGCGCCGGTGCAGGCCGCGCCGCCGAAAGACTACACCCTCTTTGTCGGCACGGATAAGACGACCATCCAATCGACCGACAACCTGTTTGGCGACATGGCCGAAAAAAGCGGCCAGTCCCCCGCACAGGTGCGCGACACGATCATCCAGCGCCCCGTGACGAATCCCGAGCAGAAGACGACGCGCTACATCCCCGTGACGACGATCTTGTTTTACGGCTATCTCGCGGGCGCGGCGGCGTTCCTGTTGTATCAGGGTGTCTCCTACGCCCTCTTCCGCCGCACGGTGCGCCGCTGGAAGAGAGACGTCTCCCGCGCGGACTACGCCTCCCTGCTCTCTGACACGGCGCGCGACTTGGGCGTGAGCGCGCCGGAGATGATCGTCTGCGAGGCCATCTCCACCCCCGCGGTGACAGGTCTTCTTCGCCCGCGGCTGCTCCTGCCCCACGAGCACTACGACGTGCAGGAGCTGCGCTACATCCTGCGCCATGAGCTGTGCCACCTCAAGCGGCGCGATATGCTCTTAAAGCTCGTGCTGCTCGCGGCCAACGCGATGCACTGGTTCAACCCCGTGGTGTATCTGATGCTGCGTCAGGCGGACGAGGACATCGAGCTCGCCTGCGACAGCGCGGCGACCGACGGGCTCGAACTCCCCGAGCGCGCGGCTTACAGCCGGACACTGCTCGCCGCCGTGCAGTCCAGCGTGCGGGCGCTGCCCGCGACGACGTGCTTCGGCGGCACGGTCGAGCGCCTGAAGCGGCGCATCACGAACGTGCTGGGCGCGCAGAAAAAGCGCGGGCTCGGCGTTGTCGCCCTCGTGCTGGCGCTGACGCTGACGGCGGGCTGCGCCGTCAGCTGGGGCGAGCGCGCACAGACGCAGAAAAATGATGACCCGTTTGCCGACAAGAGCTATACGGTCGACATCCTCTTATATGAAGCGCCCGCCTTTACGGACGGCTTTACGGACGGCACTTACCCCTCCTTCCGCACCACGACAAATACTGCCGGAGAAAAGTATGTGACGCTGTGCGACGCCTGGGGCTCCACATCCATTTACGGCCCGATGGAGGAATACACGCTGGAAAAGCAGTCCTTCTACGCGCTCTTCGGCAGCACCAAAGCTTCGCCGGTCGACGATCTCATACAGAACAACAAGTCCGCTTGGAGCGGCCATTGCGAAGAGGCAAGTGACGGTCAACCGAATCAGGTCTATCTTCTGAAGCAAAAGGACGGCTCGGTCTACCTCGGCCTTGCCGGCGATTACGAAGAAGACGGCAGCGAACTCTTTTGTTCGGTTTTCCGCTTGAACGAACAGGTCAATCCGATCTACGCCTCGATGGACGACTATGCCGCCGCGTGCGTGGAAGACCTCAAAAAAGGCACGATGACCTATTCCGTGTCGGAAAACAACGACTATGCGTCCCGCTCGATCGAAGACACGGTCGCCGACGTGCGCGTGACGCAGCTGGAGCAGGCAGATTCGCTCGGCAACCTCTCCCCCGACGGCACGGTGCTGGAGCTGTGGTACTTCCAGTATGAGATGAAGCCCACGAACGAGGCGGGCATGCAGATCGACGTCATCGGCGGGCAGGAGCTGACGGATGACGGATATCTCAACGAGAACTGGACGCACTATCTCACCGTCCTGCACTACACCAGCGGCGAGCAGACCGGCTATCAGGTCATCGGCACCTATACCGGCAACGACGGGCTGTGGTACAACGGATGCAGCTACAGCGGAGAGGAAAAGTATTACCTGCACGACTTCTATGTCGACTACGCGGGGCTTGATCTGCCGAAGATGTTCATTCCCGACCTGCTGAACGACACGGCGGCGGACGGCTACGGCCGCGCCAACCAGTGCGAGGCGCGGCTCATTTCGGGCGACGGCAGCTACTACTTCTATGCGCCGATCACCGCCTGGGCGTGCAATCCGGGGACGGAGTTCTGGTACTCCCGCTACGACACCGGCTCCTACTTCAACGCAAAGAAGCTCGAGCAGAGCCTTGACGAAGCGAAGGCGGAATGGGAAAGCACCGGCGCAAAGGCCGAGAAGACCGACGCGGGCTGGCGCTTTGTGACGCACGAGGGCATGAGCAACACAATTGTCACGCTCTTTGATGCGCCGGACGGCACCTGCTACGAGGTCACAACGCACTGGACGTTCGACGGCAGCACGGAAGAGAATCAGTGGGGCTGGAACCGCGACCGCGCCGTTGAGGGCGAGGCCGAGGTACTCCGGGCGATGGTCAGAAGCTTCACGGTGAACTGGGACGCCGACGCGGCGGCTGATCCCGCGCTGGACGATTCCGATTTTCAGGCTGATCTTCAGCTCGCGTCGAACGGCGGCGCAGCGTGGATGTTTCTCTACCGGGACAATGCGGCGATCACCGACCGCGATATGCTGAACGTCACGCCAACGGTCAGGCTTGACGAGTGCAGCTATGCGCTATTGCATGATAAGTTCACCCCTGCTGACGGAGCACGGTCGCTCACGCTCTGGCTCAGCAACAACGATTCCTCGCACCTTGCGTTCTTCGAGGGCACGGACATCATGCTCTACCAGCGAGACGACGCATACTACTATAAGGTCAGCGATTACGGCGACTATGCAACGCTCTACGACGCGATGCTCGCATGGTTCAACAGCGCCCAGTCTGGCACTGAGCCATCCGACGCATCCTCGACCACCACGACGAATGCCGTCAGCCGCGACTCGCTCATCAAGGCCGCCGACAGCTACGTCGATCTGGGCGGCTACCTCTGGTACACTGCGGGCGGCAAGCTCTGCCGCTGGCGCGAAGGCAGCGCAGTTGAGACCATCTGCACCCTGCCGATCGACTCTCTGACTGACTCACCTGTGCGCGCAACACTTTCGATCATGGTCAGCAGAGTGGCGCTTCGCTATCATATCGGCGGTGCGACGATGGGAACGTATGTTACGGAGCTCTACAATTCTGACGGCGAGCAGTACGTAAAGATCGACGGTTACGAGTCCATTGCCTTTGATAACCACGGCAATATTGTCAAGACGCTCCAGTTCCCGCCCGCGCAGAACAACCTGTCCATTTCCTATGACAGCGGCAAGACTTGGACGAGTATCGGTGATGCGGACTATTTCTACGGCAGCGTCACGGAGGATGGCAGCAGCATCAGCTACTTCCCCGGTGCCCTTGAGATCCGCGACGGCTATGTCTACACCACCGCCGTTTACGACATCAACCACGAGAAGTCAAGCGACCCGCTCGTGACGCACTCTGTGCGCGTGAATCTGAAGACCGGCGCGCAGGAAATTCTGGACTGAAGCAGTCAAATTTCAAAAAGGCGGCCCGAAGGCCGCCTTTTTCCCTGTCTTTTCGCGCAAAATGAGGGAGAAATTGCAAAAAGGTACTGGAACATCTCAAAGATATGTGGTATGATGGGAATATTCCAAAACGTATTTCTCGGGAGGTTCCCATCATGGAACACAATCCGATTCTCAAAAATCCGCTGTCGCTCGACAGCGAGATCCCGCTCTACTCCCAGCTCATGGGCATCATCAAGCGCAGCATCACCTCCGGCGCGCTCAAGGTCGGCGACCTGCTGCCGAGCGAGGCCGAGCTCTGCCGCTCGTATGATATCAGCCGCAACACCGTGCGTCAGGCCATCGGCGCGCTGGAGGAGGAGGGCTTCGTCGTGCGAAAGCGCGGCAAGGGCACGTTCGTCACTGACCCGAACACGCGCCGCAAGGGCGTGCAGTACTCGTTCACGACGGAAATTTCCCAGCTGGGCAAAACGCCGTCGTCCACGCTGGTCGACTTCGCGGTCATCACGCCTTCTCCCAAGATCGTGACGCTCATGGGCCTTGAGCCGGGTGTCAAAGTCTATCGCTTCACGCGCGTGCGAAACGTCGACGGCGAGCCGCTCATTTTGGAGACATCGTACTACCCAGAGTACATCTACCCGAACCTGACGCGCGAGCTTTTGGAGACGCACAGCTTCTATAGTCTGCTCTACCACGTCGGCGTCATCCCGTTTTCCGCGTCGGACACGTATGAGGCCGTCGTGCTCGCGCCGCACGAGGCGCAGCTTCTGCACTGCGCGCCCGGCTCGGCGGCGTTTTTCCATCAGCGCCGCACCACGACCGAGAACGGGCATACCTATGAATACACCACGAGCTATATGCGCGCGGACCGCGTGAAGCTGGACGTGAGATTTCAGAAGGGATCGACGTCCTTCATGCGCACGGTGGACTGAAAAAATCGGCAGCCGAAAGGCTGCCTTTTTTTGCGCCCTCCCCGCGCAGCGGGG
>OHIC01000974.1_pt1 | contig 13128 bp, 11 predicted proteins | sample 1568171 | NCBI WGS metagenome assembly OHIC01 (sample SAMEA3879506, study PRJEB24766) | human gut metagenome | biome: human-associated habitat; feature: feces | place: USA | collected 1985/1987
AGTATCATATGGCTTGCCAACTGGCGATAAAAGCTCATCACCCGGTCTTAAATTAGATGAGATAGCTACATTTAAAGCATGTGTTCCACATATAATCTGTGGTCTTACAAGCGCGTCCTCTGTCTTGAATATATCTGCATATACTCTCTCAAGAGTATCTCTTCCCTCATCATTATATCCATATCCGCTAGTACCTGAAAGGTGCATCTCAGCGACCCTGTTCTTCTGCATAGCCGCGATAACCTTTAACTGGTTATACTCAGCCACTTCATCAATAGCTTCAAATCGTTCCTTTAAATTTTCAAGTACATTATTGCCATAATTGTATACAGCTTCATCAATTCCAAGCTGTCCGCAATACATTTCCTTCATTATCTTTCTCCCTGATTGTTAATTTTGCATTACTTAATAATACCACTATCTTTAAGCTTATCAAGCATATAATCCATAATTTTAACGCAATCATAATCATATTCGTTAATATTAATCCAGTCAATAACTTTTTCTCTCCTGAACCACGTAAGCTGTCTTTTTGCAAAATGTCTTGTATCGCCTTTAATCTGTTCCTTTAATAAGGCGATACCATTTTCATCAATAGTGCTTCCATAAGGCTTACCCAAATTGTCCCAGTAATCAAGAATTTCTTTATAACCTATGCCCTGCATAGAAGTATTATCCCTGCCTGTGCCCATTTTGGTAAGCAACTGCATTTCATCAATAAGACCATCATCGAACATAATATCAACTCTTTTATTAATCCTCTCATAAAGATTATCCCAAAATATTTATAATTATATGGTGAATCTTTTTTTCTCTGCTCCTCGTTGTGTTCAGATATTCTGTTGCCAGTCTGCTTGTAATATTCCAGTGCCCTTACAACTCTTTTTACATTTCTGTAATGTATGCTCTCTGCTGATTTAGGGTCTACATTTTTTAACATCTCATAAAGATACACAGCACCTTTTTCTTTTTCAAGCTGGTATAACTCCTGTCTATACGATGTATCCGCATCGTTGTCTTCAAATTCTATATCATACAATAAAGCCTGTATATAAAATCCTGTACCACCTACAATCATAGGTATATAGCCGTCATTTCTTATCTGTTCTATAGCCTTTAGTGCTTTTTCTTTAAATATTGTGACATTAAACTCCTCTGTAGGTTCTATTTCGTCTATAAGATAATGCTTTACGCCTTGCATTTCAGAAGATGTAATCTTAGCAGTTCCTATGTCCATATGCCTGTATACCTGCATAGAGTCTGCACTTATTATCTGTGCCCCAATCTTTTTTGCAAGTTTAATAGAAAGTGAAGTCTTTCCGACAGCAGTTGGCCCTGTAAGTATAATTAAAGGTTGTTTACACATACACTATTCCCCTTTTACACTATTCGTTTAAATTTCTTTTCTATATCATATTTACTCATAACTATAAGCGTTGGCCTGCCGTGTGGGCAGTTATATGGATTGTCAGCTTTCATAAGTTCTTCCATAAGTTCCTTTGCTTCTTCATATGATATTTCATTATTGCCCTTAATAGCCGCCTTGCACGACATAGACGCTACCTTTTCTGTAAGTATATCCATATCTGTCATTCTGCCATCCTGCATAAGACCATCTATAAGGTCAGTTAGCATCTGCCTGTAATCAAGCTTCGGAAAACCTGACGGTATTCCTGTTACTTTATATTCATTGCCGCCAAATTCTTCTATCTCATATCCAAGCTTATTAAATATTGACATATTCCTTTTAAGTACTTCTTCCTCATTCATATTAAGAGTAAGAATAATAGGCGGCATAAGCATCTGTGTATCAATTTTTTGAGTTCTCAATTTATTCATCGTCTTCTCATAAAGAACTTTTTCGTGTGCCGCGTGCTGATCCATCATATAGAATCTGTCCTCAAATTCTATAAGCCAGTATGTATCAAATAATTGTCCTATTATCCTGTAATTATTCTTATTCTTCTCATCTAGAAGCTTATCCTCAAATAAAGATATCTGCCTGCTCTCCTCTGCTTTTCTTGAATTATACTGTACAATATCTTCTTTAATAAGTTTATCAGACCTCACGGTTTCAAATGGCTCTGGAAGCCTTGTTTTATTCATAATCGAAGATTCATTAGCGATAACCTTATTCTCATTTATAGCACCTGAACCTGCCGGTACACCATATTGCTTGACCGTAGCACCTGAGCCTGCCGACATATTATGTTGCGTAGCTGCAGCACCTGAATCTGACGGTACATTTTGCTGTACTCCCGTTGCACTATACCCAGCCATCTGCTTCTGTTCTTCTGCCTTCTTTTGCTCCAGCTCATCATTATGAATTTTATTCATAAACTGTCCATCTGGTTCAACTTTTGCCACAAGTTCTTTTCCCTTAAGCGTTGATAATATTGAATCATATACGAAATTGTATACATACTCGTTATTCTGAAATCTCAATTCCATCTTGGTAGGGTGGACATTCACATCAATTATATCCGGACTTATCGTAAAATGTATTACAGTGAACGGATAATTATGAGGCATTATAAAACCTTTATAAGCTTCCTCAATTGCCTTATTAATTATATTGCTCTTTATATAACGTCCGTTAATGTAATAATTCTCGTAAGTCCTGTTACCTCTGTTAATAAAAGGTTTCCCTATATAACCCTCAATCTTAATATCCTGTGTCTTTGCATTAATATCATACAGATTAGCAGTTATATCACGGCCATACACATTATATATAATATCCTTTAATTTCATATTTCCTGATGTATGAAGCTTATTCTGGTTATTATTAATAAATCTGAATGAAACCTCAGGATGTGATAAAGCCATATACTGCATTAACGCATTAATGTATCCTGCCTCTGTCATCGCTGACTTTAAGAACTTTCTTCTGACTGGTGTATTAAAGAACAAATTTCTTATAATAAATGTTGTTCCATCAGGTGCACCGATCTTCAACAGATATAACCTCGCTGCCCTCTGACTGATACCTCGTTCCTGTTATATCATCCTTAGTCTTGGTTATTAATTCAATCTGCGATACTGCCGCTATACTCGCAAGTGCCTCACCCCTGAAACCAAGTGAGGATACAGTTAAAAGGTCTTCAATTGACTTAATCTTACTTGTGGCGTGTCTTTTAAATGCAATATCTATCTCATCTTTCTTAATACCTGAACCATTATCCGTAACCCTGATAAATGAAATTCCGCCTTCCTTTACTTCGACAGTTACAGCAGTCGCCCCGGCATCTATTGCATTTTCAACAAGCTCTTTTACAACAGAAGATGGTCTTTCTATAACTTCTCCTGCCGCTATTTTATTAATTGTATTCTGATCAAGTAACTGAATTCCCATATTAACCCTCACTTCACATTAATTCTCATTAACAAAGTATCTGTTCTTAACCTTGCCCTGAAGCTTATAAAGAATATTAAGCGCATCGATTGGTGTCATATTGCTTATATCAAGCTCTTTTATATCCTTTATTATATCATCGTCCTTTACAGTATCAAAAAGTGTCATCTGCTTTACTTCCAGTTCATTGACCTTCTTATAACGGTCATTCATCTTCTCCACTTTCTTTGAATACTGTGCAATATCCTTTGCCTTTTGTGATATATCTGCATCACTGAGTTCTACAACAAGTTCCTTAGCCCTGTTTAATACATTTTCTGGAACACCTGCTAATTTGGCCACCTGTATTCCATAGCTCTTATCTGCACCACCTTTTATAATCTTTCTTAAAAATACGATGTCATCCCCGCACTCTTTAACTGCTATACAGTAATTATTAACGCCGTCAAGTGTTCCTTCAAGTTCTGTCAATTCATGGTAATGAGTTGCAAATAATGTCTTTGCTCCTAATATCTTAGTGTTTGCAATGTGTTCGACAACCGCCCACGCTATACTAAGACCGTCAAATGTACTTGTGCCTCGTCCTATCTCATCAAGAATAAGCAGACTGTTCTTTGTTGCATTTCTGAGAATATTTGCAACCTCGCTCATCTCCACCATGAATGTGGATTGCCCAGATGCAAGGTCGTCGGAGGCTCCTACTCTTGTAAATATCCTGTCGCAGATGCCTATATCCGCAGATGCCGCAGGGACAAAGCTACCAACCTGAGCCATGAGTACTATAAGCGCAGTCTGTCTCATGTATGTGGACTTACCAGCCATGTTAGGACCAGTTATGATAGATATCCTGCTCTCATGGTTGTTCAGATATGTGTCATTTGTGATGAACATGTCGTTGTTCAACATCTTCTCAACAACTGGGTGTCTTCCATCCTTGATATTGATAACTCCATCGTTATTGATATCTGGTCTCACATATCCATTTTTTATTGCAACATACGAAAGAGAGCACAGTGCGTCTAGCATAGCTATATTGTGTGCTGTCCTCTGAACCCTTGTGAGTTCCGCCGCAAGTGTATCACGAAGTTCCACATAAGTGTTGTACTCCAGAGCTACAAGCTTATCAGATGATCCAAGGATAACTCCAGCCAGTCTGTCAAGCTCCTCAGTGGTGTATCTCTCAGAATTGGCAAGTGTCTGCTTTCTGATGAAGTAGTCCGGGACTAGACTCTTATATGAGTTTGTTACGTCAAAATAATATCCAAACACCTTATTGAATTTTATCTTGAGGTTCTTGATACCTGTCTTTTCCCGCTCCCTGGCCTCGAGTTCTGCTATCCAGTTTTTGCCATCGGTTGTCGCGTTCTTCAGTGTATCTATGTCCTCAAGATATCCATCCTTGAATATTCCGCCTTCCCTGATAAGTATAGGCGGTTCATCAACTATAGCGCGGTCAAGCAGTTCGTAGAGATCATGCAGGTCATCAATTCCCTCCCTGATTTCCGTAAGTCCATCCGAATAAAAATTACCAAGCAGCTGTATGATGGCCGGAAGCAGATGTATGGAAGTCTTAAATGCCAGAAGATCCCTTGGATTTGCAGTTCTCAGTGATATTCGTGTCATAAGTCTCTCAAGATCATATATGGTATTCAGATACTCACGAATTTCATCTCTGTCTATTACAGAATTGTTAAGTTCTGCTATGGCGTCAAGTCTAGCCTCTATATCATCTTTATGGATAAGGGGCTGCTCTATCATATTTCTGAGCATTCTCGCTCCCATGGCCGTCTTGGTCTTATCCATTACCCACAGCAGTGAGCCTCTCTTCTGTTTATCCCTAAGTGTTTCTGTCAATTCCAGATTTCTTCTCGATGAGCTGTCTATGATCATATAGTCTTCGATTGAATACACATCCATTCTGTTGATATGATCCAGCGAATTCTTCTGAGTCTCATGGAGATATTGCAAAAGTGCACCTACAGAAATCAGAATATCCTCCTGATCATCTTCTATGCCCAGACCATCTATAGATCCGACCTTGAACTGTCTCTTTATAAAGTCCTCGCATGTATCATCATTGAAGTAGTGTGATGGAGCCTCGGATATCGTTATCTTCATTTTCTCCTTCATGTAATCAAAGTTCAGATCACATGACAAAAATGCTCCATTTCCTATAATCTCCGTCGGAGAATATTTGTTGATCTCATCGTACAATTTGGCTGTGGATGATACATGGCAGGAACGGAACTCTCCTGTAGTGATATCGCACACTGCTAAGCCATACTCCTCATTGCATCCAAATATGCACATGAGATAATTATTCCTCGTTTCATCAAGAATAGCCTGGGACATATTTGTACCAGGCGTGACTATTCGTATAACCTCTCTCTTTACTAGACCCTTTGCAAGCTTCGGATCCTCCATCTGCTCGCATATAGCTACCTTGTAACCCTTCTCTATCAGCTTGTTAATATAAATGTCACAAGCGTGATACGGAACACCGCACATAGGTGCCCGCTCCTCCTGACCGCAGTCCCTGCCGGTCAGTGTTATTTCAAGTTCTCTGGACGCCGTCAAGGCATCATCGAAGAACATCTCGTAAAAATCTCCCAGTCTGTAGAAGAGAATACAGTCCTTATACTGATTCTTAACTTCCATATACTGAGCCATCATTGGTGTTAATGCTGCCACTTCAACTACTCCTATTCTGCTAATTCACCCATGTAATAAAATCCCTTGCACTCAACAAGCTTTACATTCAGTATCTTTCCAACCATCTCCGCACACCCAGGGAAATGGACAAGTATGTTATTCGATAGTCTTCCAGTCAGGAGACCATCACCCTTCTCGTCAAAGCCCTCAACAAGGACCGGCTGTGTCTGCCCCTTTATCGCAAGTGTCTTCACATCACTTATCTCCTGAACACGCCTTAAAAGCCTGTTGTATCTATCCTGTATCTCTTCCTTTGTGGAACCGTTCTCCATGCCGGCTGCCGGAGTACCGGTTCTCTTTGAATATATAAATGTAAATGCAGTGTCGTACTGCACCTTCTCAACCACATCCATAGTCTCAAGAAAATCCTCCTCGGTCTCACCAGGAAAACCGACGATGATATCTGTAGTAAGTGATATCTCCGGAACCTTCGTCCTTATACGGTCGACAAGCGCAAGATAAGATTCCTTTGTATACCGCCTGTTCATGGCATTAAGTATCTTCGTCGAACCCGACTGTACCGGCAGATGCAGATGTCTGCAGACCTTAGGATTATCCGCTATCACATCTATCAGCTCATCCGACAGATCCTTTGGATGAGATGTCATAAATCTGACTCTCTGAATCTTCTCTATGGTGCATACTCTTCTGAGCAGTTCGGCAAATGTGATCGGATGTTCGAGATTCTTGCCGTAGGAATTGACATTCTGCCCCAGCAGCATGATCTCAACCACTCCATCATCAGCCAGTCTCTCACATTCCGCTATAATATCCTCTGGATTTCTGCTTCGTTCCCTACCTCTTACATAAGGAACAATACAGTATGTGCAGAAGTTGTTGCATCCAAACATGATATTTACACCTGATTTGAATGGGAATTCTCTGACTGCCGGGAGATCTTCCACAACCTCCTTTGCATCCTTCCATATATCTATCACCATACTTCCAGACTCTATCCTATTTACAAATATCTCTGCAAGTTTATAAACATTGTGAGTTCCAAATACCATATCCACAAATCTATAACTCTTGCTGATAATCTCGACTACATGCTGTTCCTGCATCATGCATCCACACAGAGCTATTTTCATCTCAGGATTCTTCTCCTTGAGATGTTTCATAAGTCCTAAATGTCCGTACACCTTTCTGTTGGCATTCTCCCTCACCGTACACGTATTATATATGATAAAGTCCGCATGTTCGGACTCTGTTCTCACATATCCCATCTGTTCAAGTATTCCGGCAAGCTTTTCGGAATCCCTGACATTCATCTGACAGCCAAATGTCTGGATGGAACAAGTGAGATCACGTCCAAGAGACTTACTTCTTGCTGTGACGTACTCCCTGCCTTTTCTTATAAAGTAATACTGCCTCTCCGGCTCCTCAAGCGGAGCTGGAAGCCCTAGATCTATGCTGTCAATAACGTTTTTCAAATCATTCATAATCTCTATGTATCCTTATCTATTTCTTTAAAGATGCGTAAACCCATTCGTAATTATTCATCTATGCCGAGCTTTCCAAGTATTCTCCCTATATCACCCATGGTATTTTTCACATTGGAATCTGCGGCATCCATGCTCATCTGTGTTTTTATGTCGGCAAGGTCAATATCCCTGTAATGGTCTATCGCTGCAATGTAATCAGGATCATGTTCAAAATGAACCTTCAACGCTCTCATGGTATCTCTGTATCCGAGCATGCTTCTGAATTTCACTGAATTTGCAGAAAAATTCAGGGTTCCGTCTATGAGATAACCAAGACTCACACTTGAATATATCTCTATGAAATCCGCATCAGGATACTCCGAAAGCTCCTTCTTTGAATCCGCGTTCAGCCCACACACCACAATATGTCTGTATCCAATATCGTACAGTGGTTTCACTGGAACATTATCCGCAAGTCCACCATCACAGTACTCTTTGTCATTATATGTAACTGACTCGTATAGGAGAGGAAGTGTCGATGACGCCATGACTACAGTATTTATCTCCTCTTTATTCTTACCTGATAGGTCTATATACTCAGCATTTTTAGGTTCATTCTGAACGCATTCAGCAATAGTCGCATATATCTTCGGAATACCGGACGAAAGCTTATCATAATCCAGATAACTGCCCATGAGTTTCAACATTTCTTTTCTGGATAAAAATCCCAGTTTGTCGTTGAACAACAGATCCGAGTCAACATCAAACACAGTCTCAAAATGTATCTGCCTCCATGCATCATCACATCTGTCTGGATCGTTGCACGCAAAGAGAACAGCATTTATTGCTCCTATCGATGTGCCAGATATCGCATCTACTTTTTTCATGAGCCCATATTCTGTGAGTGCTCTGTAAACTCCAAGCTGGTATGCACCCTTGCCTCCGCCTCCTCCAAGACAAAGTGCATATCTGTCATTACCTGAATTCGATGTACTATCGCTTGTATGTGGCGATGATGTCTCCTGCATTTTGTCTATTTGAATCTTTTTTTCAAGTTCAGCAATCTTCGCCGCTATCTCATCCCTGTTCATTTACCCCATGACCTCCTCATGATATAACTCTTGATTCTGTTACTATGATATGCGGTTTTATGTCGGTCTGTTCACTGGCTATGGATTCCACTATCTGGCAGTCATATGCCAGGGCCGCGGTGACGAGATATTCATGCTTTTCAAGATATCTGTCGTAATAACCACCGCCAAAACCTATCCTGCTGCGCGTTTTGTCAAATGCCACTCCAGGCATGAACATTAGTCCGTCTTTGATCTCACTCCGGTCATCGGACTTTGGTTCGAGTATTCCAAAGTTTCCAGGAGCAAGTTCTCCATAGTCTGCAATTTCTATAAATTCCATCTCTTTCCCATAAACCTTTGGAACATATACATGCTTGCCATCAGCCCACGCCCTCTCAATTATAAGCTTTGTATCCACCTCATTTCCCTTTGATATGTATGCACATATATTACGGGCATTCACATATTCTGGAAGTTCTGAGAGACGCTTGCATATAAGTTCAGATCTCCGTACACAGTCAGCTCTGTCCATGGCATTCCTGACCGCTTTTATTCTCTTCCTTATAACGGCTTTGCTGCCGGAATTAACATTATTTTCGCTACTCATGATCAAGCCCGCATCTATGCCTTTCTTGTAGGATCAAGATCCTGTAGTTTTGTTATGGATCCATCTTTCTCCTTGATATCAATGTTATTGAGAGTGCTTCTCAGATTATTCCTGATTGCAAATATATATTCCTGACGAAGCTGCTGCTGTTCAGCCTTCTCTTCATCGCTGAGCCCTTCCGCCTTAGACTTGTGATATAACTCATTTATGCGTGCAATTTTTGCCGCATCCATTATAGATTCGTTCATAACTAAATAAGATACTCCTTGTTTAAAATAAATCTCACCACGTCAAAATCATGATCCTTATACGCCGTGAACAGTGTACCGATACTTTCTCCGCTCATAACCCTGACTATATTGTCCATGTCTGCCCCTGATACTATGACCATATCCGAATTGGAGTTTGTCGCAATCCTCGCGGCAGCGATCTTTGTCGTCATGCCACCCGTTCCATATTTGGATCCTGCACCTTTTCCCATATCCATGATATGATCGTCTATACAGTTGACCTCTGGAATGAGTCTGGCACCAGGATTATTGTGCGGATCATCAGTGTACAGTCCGTCTATATCAGTGAGCAGTATAAGAAGATCGGCATGGATCATGGATGCAACTATTGCTGAAAGCGTATCGTTATCGCCAAATGCAACGCTGTCATCAAGCTCATCGATGGCAACAGTATCATTCTCATTGACTATAGGCACAACGCCAAGCTGAAGCAGTTCATTGAATGTGTTGATTGCATTCTTTCTCCTCTCATCCGATGATATGACATCAAAAGTCAGAAGAACCTGAGCTGCCGTGCTGTGATACTCCTGAAACAGCTTCTGGTATATCATCATGAGCTGTCCCTGTCCAACTGCTGCACACGCCTGTCTGAGCGACGTCGTCTTAGGTCTTCTGGCAAGTCCAAGCGCCTGTACCCCGACGCCGATTGCTCCAGATGATACAAGAACCACATCCTTATCCTGATTCCTAAGGTCACAAATGATGCGGACAAGCTTTTCAAGCTTTGTGTAGTCTAGTCCGCCTGTTTCCTCGTGTATGAGCGATGACGAACCTATCTTAATAACTATCTTCTTTTTGTCTTTCAAATATTCTCTGTCCATTTATATTCTCCTGTGTACGACCTGTACTCCTGTATATTTATATTATTTTATATCTGTACTGTCTGTTATAGAATCACTGCTGTATCTGGAGGCAATGGCCTCCGCAACCTTCATTCCATCCACGGCAGCAGAGGTTATTCCCCCGGCATACCCGGCTCCTTCACCGCACGGATATATGCATGTGCCCTCGCTTCTAAGATCCTCACCCCTTATCATCCTTACAGGCGATGACGTTCTCGCCTCTATTCCAGACAAAACGGCATCGTCTGAGGAATACCCTGGCATTCTCCTGTCAAATGACACAACTCCTTCTATTATAGCATCCTTTATATACTCTGGCAAACAGCATTTAAGGCTCGTAAGCCTGTACTGTCCCTTTATCTGAGGTGTGACACCGCCAAGTTTTTCCGATGGCCTGTCGTCTCTGTAATCTCCAAAAAGCTGTACAGGAACTGCTCCATTTCCCGCATCATACGCAGCTTTTTCCCACTTTCTCTGAAATTCCATACCTGCAAGAGGATGAGCTGAACCAAAGTCGTCAGGGGTGACATTTACCACTATGGCACTATTGGAATTTTCACCGTCTCTTCCACTGTAACTCATTCCGTTTACACAGATCATGCCCGGCTCAGATGATGCATTGACAACATATCCACCCGGGCACATACAGAATGAATATACCGCCCTGCCATTTGACGCCTGGTGTGTCATCTTATAGTCCGCCGCAGGGAGCAGTTTCTTGTACAGCGGATCATCACCGTACTTCATAACATCGATATCAGACCTTTTGTGCTCAATTCTAAGTCCCATTGCAAATGACTTCTGCTCCATAGGAATTCCAGATCTGTAAAGCATCTCCACAGTATCTCTTGAACTGTGTCCAAGAGCCAGCACAAGTGCATTTGTCCTGTACGTACGAAGCTCACCGCTCACAAGGTCCTTTACATGCACATCAACCTCGTCATCCGAGAGCTTGTCATACCCAACAAAAAGACTTTCAAACATCACATCTCCGCCAAGTTTTATGATGTCACACCTCATATTTTTTACGACAGCTGCAAGCACATCGGTGCCTATATGTGGCTTATTTATGTAGGTGATGGATGAGTCTGCCCCATATCTGACAAATGTGTTCATCACCTCGGTACGTCTTCCAGAGCCATCTTTTATGACAGTGTTGAGCTTTCCATCGGAAAATGTTCCGGCACCACCCTCACCAAATTGCACGTTGCTGTTTGGATCAAGTTCGGCTTTGCCATCCCAGAATGAATTTATCTGCTTCATTCTCCTGTCAACGTCCATTCCACGCTCGATAACCAAAGGCTTAAATCCCGCCCTGGCAAGATAAAGCGCTGCAAAAAGTCCTGCAGGTCCTGTTCCCACAACAACCGGTCTGTGCTTCATAGGAACATTTCCTCCATCAGGGAAACTGTATGTCACAGTATTTGTTAACATAATATTATTATTGTGAAGCTGCTTAACGAGCTTCTGCTCATTTGGAACTTCAACATCTATTGATGCGATATATTTAACCTGGTTTCGTTTTCTGTCATCCAACGACAATTTGAAAATATGATAAGGGGGTATATGTTTTATTTTAAGATTTTTCCTTATCACATCCTCAATATCTCTCTGTTCAAATTTCAGTCCTAATTTTACATTATTTATTCTTATCATGAGTAAGTCTCTTTCCCGCAGCCTCACCTGCGCGCATACCGGTCATAACAGCCCACATTATATTATAACCACCACATTTTCCTGTGACATCTGCATACTCACCTGCCACATACAATCCCTTATATCCATCAGCCTCCATGGAATCAGGACGTAGCTGCCTCGTATCTATCCCTCCGCAGGCTGCTTGTGATTCATCATATCCGCCATGACCTGATATCTCAAATCTCATATGCTTGATTTCAAAAACCATTCTGTCAAGTTCTTCATCAGTTAATCTCGCAGCCGTAACTGACTTCAGTTCCAGTCTGTTTATTATGAATCTGGCGATCTTTTCATTGACAAGGCCATTAGACATAGCCTCCAAACGTCTGTCGGGATTGCTGTCTCTGAATTTTCTCAGATATCCCAACACGTCATCCTCATCCATCTCAGGAACAAGCGTGACCTCTACCACCGGTGTTCTGCCATCATTCAAAAGGTCAATACATTGCATACTCAGGTTGAAAACAGCAATTCCGGACAGCCATCCATCAGCAAACTGTATTTCACCAGACTCGGAATCGTATACATCTCCATCACAGAGAAGTGATACCCGGCATCTTGCACGGACTCCGGCAAGATCAGATGTATCCTCACGAGTCTTTAACCTGCAGAGCGCAGGATGAGGCGCTATTGTTCTGATATCTGTATTTTCTAAAAGTCTGTATACAGATTCTGTTCCCCCAAGCTTTGGAGCGGCCGCACTTCCAGGCGCAGCCACAACTGTTCTCGCCGTATATTCAGCGCAGTCAGTAACGATTCCGTACATCTCGTCTGTGGGTTCCACAGACTCAGCTTCCTCTGTTGTATGTATCTCGATTCCAAGATGTTTTATTCTGTCTGAAAGTGCCCACACAACAGTGGACGCCTGCATGGACTGGGGATAAAGATATCCGCCGTCATCATATATTGCAACACCAAGATCCATAAAGAATTCCTTAAGTTTTTTATAGCTCTCCGTATTTATTATCTGATATGGGAAAAATTCATTACAGCTGTGGTAACTCGACAGATCAAGGGCCGAGTTTGCAATGTTACATCTGCCATTTCCTGTTGCATATAGTTTTTTCCCAAGCTTTTTGTTCCTGTCAATTATCAGAATCTTTGCCTTTTCACACGTCTCCTTCGCC
>OHIC01000976.1_pt1 | contig 13102 bp, 20 predicted proteins | sample 1568171 | NCBI WGS metagenome assembly OHIC01 (sample SAMEA3879506, study PRJEB24766) | human gut metagenome | biome: human-associated habitat; feature: feces | place: USA | collected 1985/1987
TCATTATTTAAGCAAATTATATAAATAGATTTACGCGGAATAACTCTCTAATGTCTCACCCATCCATCGATCCCTGCACCTTCAATAGATGAAAATATCCTGTCTTTTACATCAGGAACTCGTACCTTTAACTCATCAATTATATCCTTGCTTTCCTGGCGCTTTGTGACGCCGTCAGCCGGACAAGGATTTTTGCATACTGGGAGTGCATTTGCACGGGCAAACGCTCTTATTTCGCCTTCCAAAACGTATATAAGGGGCCTAATGAGTGTTACACCAGTTTTCTCAAGATGTGTTACTGGGGAGAAGGTATGTATGCGTCCTTCGTAGAGCATCGACATGAGAAAACTGTCAATCACATCATCTTTGTGGTGGGCATAAGCGATCTTGTTACATCCTAGACTGACCGCACAGTCGTTGAAAGCGCCTTTTCTCATCCGGCTGCAGAGAGAACAGGGATTTGACTCTTTTCTATAATCAAATATAATTTCGCCTATCTGAGTTTTACATACACTATATCGTACATCAAGAGATTCGCAATATTCTCTGAGTCCTGATGTGTCAAAGCCTTCAAAACCAAGGTCAACGGTTATGGCCTCAAGCTCAAATGGTATTGGATAAAATTTCTTCAGCTTTGCCATGGCATACAGCAATGTAAGGCTGTCTTTGCCCCCGGATATTCCTATGGCAATGCGGTCACCCGGACTGATCATATTGTAATCTGTCACAGCACGTCTTGTGTATGATAAAAGTTTCTGAATTTTCATTAGTTAAGCTCCTTGTTGACATAATATTATTATTGTAAATTATTCTTGCTTTTTGTGATCAATCTTTTCCTGATTTGTTTCACTCTGCACGTTTTGAGGAGTTCGAGCTCTGTCTAAGTCCTCATTGACTACAGGACGTTTTTCGCGCAACTGAACTTCATTCCTGAATCGCCTTTTTCTGTCCTCATCCATGTCAGCATAATGCTTACGTGTAGTATTTACATCTGAATGTCCAAGTACGTCTGCCACAAGATATATGTCGTCCGTAGCCCGGTAAAGTTCGGTGCCAAATGTGCTCCTCAATTTATGCGGTGTTATGTGCTTGAGCGGAACAGAGGTGAGAGAGTATTTCTTCACAATATTCTCAACTGATCTGACAGAGATCCTTTTTAACTGCGATGAGAGAAAAAGAGCATTCTCATGTCCTGATTCAGGCACAAGTTTTTTCCTTTCTTCTAGATATTTTATTAGAGCTTCGCATGCTTCATCGCTGAAATATACAAAAGCTTCCTTTCCACCTTTTCGTATTATTTTTATACGCATATTATCAAAGTCGATGTCGTGTATATCAATACCCACACATTCTGATACACGCATACCTGTGCTAAGCATGAGTGACAAAAGAGCCAAATCTCGAACTTTATTCTTTTCGTGATATTTTTTCTGGCGTTCAGTCAGGCCGTCACCATATTCAACGTTGTCGAGAAAATCAGCAACTTCATTTGGCTCCATGCGGATGATCTTTTTTTCATGTATCTTGGGCATATCAACCTTTTCTGCAGCGTTTGAGTCAATACGGTTGTTCTTATATAGGTAGGCAAAAAAAACTCTTAACGCCGATAATTTGCGCTTTAACGCTTGTTCGCCATTAGTGTATGTACGCCCGTTTTTCTCGTATAAACGCATGGCATCAAGGAATTCTTCGATGTCTTCAGCTTCAAGCCGGCTGAGATCATCAGTTTTTATATCTTTTGGAGTTTTACCATTAAAGTATGGATTGTGTTCGCACAGAAATTCATAGAATATCTTTATATCCCTTGCATATCCAAGTCTTGTTCGTGTGGATGTTGTGTTCTCGATTCCGCGAAATGTAATCGTCACATATTGTGGAAGTTCTGATAATATTTCCCTGAGCAATAATATGTTATTTTCATCCATCTGTTTGCTATAGGCCTTTGCCATAGATGTGACCTCCTTGTAAAACATATCTAACATATTTAAAGTATAGCATAAATAGATTCTCTTTGCTATACTTTATTCGTAAAACCTGAGTTTTGCGAATAAAACACATCTTCTTGTCTAGGATATTACCACCCCTCTGCTACGGTGTCAACATCTTTTTTACATTCCTGCGTACCTTTATTCGCAAAACACATATTTTTCAAATAGATACCTGCCCTCACTCTTTGATTAATTTCCTTTGTCGAACGGACTTTCTTCATCCATGAATTTTATATTGTGCCAGTCGCTACTTAAATCAAAATTCTTCTCAAGAGCCTTGAGCCTCATCATCAAGCTATAAATGACTTTAAAATCATATTCAAGCCTAACTCCATGCTTCACGTATGGTTCAAGCTTTTTCTTAAGTTTGTAATTAAGCATATTATAATATGTTTCAAAGTCTCCAGTATCAAGCTGGTTCAGCAACAACGCAAGGACTCTATTTGTTCCAGACAGATTAAGGAGCAACTCTTCTTGACTGTTTGTATCAATATAAACCTGTGGCATCGTTGGCAAGTCCATTTCTCCGAACGTTATTTCCAGTCTTGTAAGATTTTCCGCAAGTCCTGATTCAAGCGTTTTATCGTACAGTTTTGTAAATCCCTCTTTATTACGCTGTCCAAGATAGGTTGTGACTCCCTTCCTTGCACTTTTATAATACGCATAATCTCTCCTGTCCTTGTAAAAGCAAGCTTGCGACCTCTGAACTGGTATATCAACCGCTAAATCCCAACGGACTAACTTTAACCAATGCTTTGTACAGTTTGGATGCAATGCATCAACAACCATGCACAGTATATCTGCATCAACCTTGTTAGGATTAAACTCCAGAAAGCACTTAAATGCATCGTCTCTATTTACTCCGTTTAGTCCAATTCCAACCGTTATAACGCTGCTATCCCTATCGTCATAATCGGACGAGAATGTAAACAAGTCTTTATATCCAAATGATCTGGAAGTTTTATAAAGGTCTGTTCTTATCTTATCACTCAGATAGTCATATAGATGTTGCATATCTTTTGAAAGCGAACAACAAGCTGTCTTATCAAATGCAAAAGCGTATCTAACCATGTCAACACTATATGTCATTTCCATATTCTGAAAGCCTGTTTTTTCGTATATCAAACCGTATCTCATGCAGTTCTCTACTCCTTTCATTTTTTCCATTTGGAAATGAAATCCCACTATTAGACATAGGGGATTTCACGTCAAGTAATTCTACTTTACAATGCGACTTGCAAGCTTTATTAAGTTATTGGCAAGCCGTAACAATTGATTAAGGATTGAAAGTATATATTTCATGTTTTACCTCCACGCACGTAGTACACAGCACGCCGCCTGTCAAGGCACGGCAAAGCCTTTAGGCCTTGACAGGCAGCGCACTGTGAACATGTTTATAATTACCAGAGTGATGCGATCACTCTGCCAACAGCACTTATTAATTATGTATAAGCGCACGTTAAAGTATAGCTGGACGTGTGCGGCGGCTTAAGCCGCACGCATCACTACCTTTTGCGTTTTCTATATCGTTTTTTGATACCTGTCGCAAAATCAATATTAGGTTCGATTACACCTTGAGCGGCTAAGATTTCCGCATCTGTCAACATGTCTTTCTTTTTCAGATCGTCAACAATAGCGCTAGTGTCGTACGCTGCATAGTCTTTATCAAATACAAATTTGTATGACTTTGACAGTGGTTTCAGCATATCCACATTATCGCAGTTTTCGAAACTCACAGCGTCAAACTCTCTGATCGACAAGATACGCCACATTTTATTAATGCAATACAAAGACCCAGTGATCTGCCTTAAAAGCGCATCGACAAACTTAAAACGCTGAGCAGTACAGATTATTCCGATTTTATTTTTACGCACCTGTAACAATCTTTTCAGTAGCTCTGTAGATATGTTATCCTTGTAATTTCTGCTATTCCAAATCGCGCCAACCTCGTCAAAAACAAAGATAGTCACGTCCTGTTCCTCCTGGGTGACATTCTTCATCTGCTCTGCAGAGACGAACGGAGTATATGGCACGTCCAAAAGTTCGATATTAGATGTATATGCTGTGTCACAAACTCTTGTTTATCTTCAGACCAGACAGGTAGACCATCGTATTTGTTAAATATCCGGCGGGCGACCATTGTCATATCAAGGGTTTTACCAGAACCAAAGACTTTATTACGGTATGCCGTAATCATATATATACGTCCGTAATCTTTACATTCATTGTATTTCTTATATTTAAAATACTTGTATATATCTACTGCCCCGTTCGTCACGATGTGATAAAAATGCTTTATTGTAAAGGGGATAATAGGCACATATACCCATATAAATACAATCAAGCAGACTATAATAATAAACATCATCATAAGCGCATCCCCCTAAAGCATCCGAGAACAACAGCGATAAAAAGCAATATTATCATCCAGCAAAATATCTTTGCTGCCATCATGTATAGATCTCCATTTGAATAAATATCCAATATCATTTTATCCATAAGCTTACCTCCTAAAATTTTTTAAAGTCTGTCAATATCCTTGATACTGTACGAATTATATTCCAGAGGATCCAGAATATAAATTCTATAGCAATCAGCACAAGGACCTTATATACATCTGTTATATCTCTTGTTACATTCTGAAAATTTGCATCTCCTGGTGTAGCCACCTGAACAGCTCCAATGATACCCGACTGATACTCTGCTGCTTGAGCAGTGATACCAATATGACACAAGTGCCACAGGCTAAAAGCCACAACTAACGTACTACCAATCAAAATCATCACCTTGTACTTTGTTTTCAAGATATTCTTCCTCCTTATTTTTGTACTCATTAAACGTTGTTTCGTCACGCTTAAACTCATTAAACTCCCGATACTCTTTAATAAGTTGCAGTGATCCAACCATAAAAACAATCATGCAAAGTAACGTCATATATTATCACCTCATTATTTACTTATTTTTCCTTATGCTTTATAATTATCCCAACACTACGAAAGGAGTTTTTAGCATGACCTGGTGGACAATGTTAATAGCTATTTTACTACTCCCATTAATCACAGGAATAATAATAGCCATATGGGGAATACGTAAAAAACAAAAGGCTGGTAAATAAAACCAGTCTTTTATTTTACTAGTTGTCATCCTCCGAGATCTTAACAATAAACATGTACAAAAGATACCCGACTAATCCACACACTAAAAAAGTCATGATTATGTTCCAGATTGAGAACGACAAACCACCAGCATCAAACTTATACTTCACAGTATCAAAAATAACCTTAGCTATACTTTTTACAGCGTCTATCATTCAAATTCCCCCTTTTTACGACTTTTTCAGCAACTTATAAATTGATATTACGGCAATAATAACGACAATGCCTATTACAACAGTCCAGTATGATGCTGGTATAAATTCAAAAAATGCAGAAATGACAGGAAAAAGCCCATTTTCACCGTCAAGCAATGCTTTAAAAAATGCCACAATAGCCGCAAGTATACCCCAAAAAGACTTACTATTATCATCATCAACACCAGTACCAGAGCCACCGCCAGAACCACCATCACCGCCAGAGCCACCGCTTCCGCCAGCTCCACCGCTTCCGCCAGCTCCACCGCTTCCACCAGAGCCACCAGCTCCGCCATTGCCACCAGATACATTAACAGTGATATTGATAACAGTCTTACCGCCGTCATTACCAACGACCTGAGTTACTTTTTTATCTTTACCATCTCCAGATGTAACCACATTTGTACGTGTCGATAAATCCGTTTTAGTAAGTGTTTCAAAATCCCACTTAAAAGTTCTAACATCTGAGGAATAACCAGCGTTACCACCGAGTTTATACAACATGACAGTACAATAAATATCACACGATTTAACGCTTACAATATCACCAGCATTACCACCAAGAAGCGAAGCCACAGTTTCAAGTGCGGTTGTAAAAACATCCGCAGCAACAAAAGAACCAGAAGACGTACTGTCTCCATTACCACCAGCTGAAGATGTAGCAAATTTTATATGACTGCCGTCTATTCTAAGTGACTGTAAATAATTTGGTGACAAATTAAAAAACATACGTTCCGTGCTCCATGATTCATCATTCATGACAGAATTTTTCATTGCATAAGTACTACGCAAAGTGAACTGAACCATCACTTGATAATCTTCAGGGCTTGCGGTCATTTTTGTGTAGCTGTCATATGTATAATCTGAATTAAATACAAAGCCGTCAGTTGACCGAGTAAGAGAGCAGTCAAAACTATCCCAGCCGAAAGAGTCACAGCCCTCTTTTTTCTCTGTCCATGAACTATCTGCATTTGTTGCTACCGACTTATCACCCTTAACGAACTTGATCATATTTGCACAATCGCCCCAACCGGTCACATTGACAGAAGCCATATTAGTAAAAATAAAAGGCGCATTGCCTTTTTCATGACGATTTTCAAGAGTAATAATATTTACATCATCCTGTTTTTTCATAGGTTCAGAGTTTGCTGAATTATTAGAGGTTGAATAATCGCCCCAACCGTAACAATACGAAGCATATGTAAAATCTTCATTGTTCCATCTTGAAGCCTTAAAAGCAAAAAAGCCTTGCGCATCAATAGCAAGTTTGATAAAACCCTGATTCCAAAAACCATCCTCTACAGGATTTTCAGTGCTTTTCCCCCAACATACCTTTGCACCAGACGGAACAAGAACATACCATGCATCTATATTTCTGTATGTTTTAACGCCTGTTGACATTCCACCATCTTGCCATGTAGAGGCAGTAGCTGCAACAATACAATACATATCAAAATCAGATATACCGGAACGAGAAAGAAAATCATTCCAATAATTAGAGAGAATAGTATTATTATTATTAGGGTTGTTATACCAGGAAATTTTTGTGCCTGATAAATCTGCTATAGTTAAATCTTTTTTAACTTTACAATATGTAGGAAAAAGCCAATCTTCAGAACTATGATCATAATATGACATATAACCAGTTCTAGACAAAGAGTCCTTAAATACTACATAATTTTGATAATCAGAACCCACATCAGCATCAGCAGCACGCACTGAAAGCCGCGGAGAAAACACACAGAACATTATCAGAACAGCCAAGAAAACACAAGCCATTTGATACACAAATCTATGAGTATTTATTTTAATTTTCACTTTACACCTCCCAAACTTTTATATAAAAATAGGGTGTACGCCCAACACCCTACTCTTACATATTCACAACAAACAAGAAAGCAAAATTACTTTCTAGCTGCCTTGATAAGCTTACCAAAGACAGCACAGCCAGCACCAACGACTGGCACAGCGATCATAATCATAAGCATAGCATTATCTGCAATAGTGCCGAGTGTTGTTGTTAACACAGTGCCAAGATTACCAACAGCGGTTGTTATTGCCTCAAATGTCATAGACGTCACCCCCTTATACTAATATTTTCTATACTATCCAAAGGACCTTTGATCTCCTTCAAAAGTTCTTTAGGGTATATACCATCAAGCAATATTTCCAAAAGTTCAACTTGTCCCATGAGATAAGCAAAGTTATTGCCACGTTCAATAACGTTCTCTGCACAAGCACCAAGCAAAGACATAAAATCTTCTTTTGCTCTCTCACAAGTACATTTATACACCTCCATCAAGGAACTAGCCGACACAAACGTTTTACTTACCATCACTTACACCACCTTTACCATCGGCAGTGTCTGCCTTAACAACCTTAAGTTTCTGGATGCCGTTCTTCTCAACAACATCTATATACATCATGCAAGGTTTAAACAGGTCAACCTTCACAAGGTCTGAGTTTTCACCACAGGTACAACCAAACGTCCTAACTCCGTTGCTGAGTACCATAGAATAATAATGATTAACTTCTCCTGTTTTCTTGTCTAACATTGTTTCTTTGGATTCTGCCACTTTAAAAAAGCGACCTTTAAAAAGACAACTGATCTGTTCGTTAGAATTGTTTACCATAAAAAAAACCTCCTAAATAATAACACATAGTTTATAGTTAATATTTAGAAGATGTGAAAAATTCCTATGCCCTTGCTACTCAACGTAACTAGACGCATCTTTACTGAAAAAATGCGGGCGTATCTATTACGAAAAACAGAGAGTTTTGCGAATAGTTTTATCTCAAATAAAACATCAAGCAAAACAAAAATTGAGTATGCTGGAACTTTGTGACTATTGATGTATTATCAAGTTCCTGCATACTCTCATCCCCGATTGCTATTTTAGATTTAGTTGAATGCTTTATAGCTGCTTGCTTATCAGTTAATTAGTTACTAGTTGAATTCTGATACTTTGTAATAAGGAACTACAAGATTGCATCCAGCTGTTATAGAAGACTCATCATCCAGCTTGTTGATTGATACCACCTCATCAATATATTCCTGCTTAGATACATATTCGTCTGTCATATACTCATCTGCAATATTCCAAAGGGAGTCTCCAGCTTTGATGCTTATACATGTATAATATTTTGTGCTTGCGTTGGTTGCGTCCGCCTCTGAAGCATCCTTGTGTGTGACGGCCAGATATAAAATTGATATCACGATGATCGTGATTATTATACTTATCTTCTTGCTGCTTATTATATTGAAAAGTTTATTCATAATAAATCCCTCCTGAACGTATGTTTGTTTTGATCATGTTAGTATTATATCGAACACATGTTTTGATGTCAATAGTTTATTCGAACATTTGTACGATATATTGTTTTTGTAGTTTTTGTGATTGGATCCATCTCACATGTCTAGGTTCATTATGCACTAAATACTGTCCATTTTTTTACTCATAAGAACATTAGTTTGCAATACAAGAACATATGTGCTATTATAAAATTACTGATTAAGAAAATTAATAATTGATCATCGGTTAGATTAACATTTAATTAGATTATCATGTAATGGAGGATTTCTTATGGGAAAAGGAAAGATATCAGATAAACAGAACGAGATTCTGGAATATATCAAGGAGGAACAGCTCAGCAAGGGTTATCCGCCTTCAGTAAGGGAGATATGCAAGGCTGTAGGACTTAAATCTACATCTTCCGTGCACGCTCATCTCGCATCTCTCGAGGAGAATGGATATATCAGGCGCGACCCAACCAAACCAAGGGCTATAGAGATTATAGATGATGATTTCGCCCTTTCAAGACGTGAGGTTGTCAATATACCTATTGTTGGTCAGGTTGCTGCAGGACAGCCTATTTTGGCGACACAGAATATAATGGATTATTTCCCTGTTCCACCAGAGTACATACATAACACGAACAATCAGACATTTATGCTCAGAGTTAAGGGCGAAAGTATGATCAACATAGGAATAAATGACGGAGATCTGCTTATAGTTGAACAGTGCTCTTCCGCTTCAAACAGAGACATTGTGGTTGCTCTTATAGAGGATGGGGCTACTGTAAAGCGCTATTTCAAGGAGAACGGACATATCAGACTTCAGCCGGAGAATGATTATATGGATCCAATCATTGTTGAACACTGTGATATTCTTGGAAAAGTTATAGGACTTTTCAGACAGATGTAATAACTTATAAGAGCCTTTTGTATAATAATTGATATTATACAAAAGGCTCTTATTATGATAAAGGAAACATCCAAGGATGCATAAAGTTAGTAGATATATAAAGTTAGTAGATATGTTTATCGGCATTCTGTTCTGCTATCTGTTTAAATTCTTTAAAATGAGCCTGGAACAAAAGCACAACCTTTGGATCAAACTGTTTGCCACTCTGGCTTACGATTTCTGTATACGCCTCTTCCATCGACCAGCCTTTCTTATAGTATCTGGCTGAGGTAAGTGCATCAAATACGTCACAGACAGCCATAAGTCTGCTTATGTATGCAATCTCCTCGCCTTTCATATGAAGGTATCCAGAGCCGTCCCACTTCTCATGATGTTCCTTGGCAATAGTTCTCGCGATCTGAAGGATCTGTCCGGGACATTTGGATAAAAGTGCATCCCCATAGAGAACGTGACTCTTCATGATTGCAAATTCCTCTTCTGTAAGCCTTGATGGTTTGTTAAGAATCTCCTCACTGATCATCAGCTTGCCTATATCATGCATCATGGCCGCCGTTGATAACATATCTACATAGTCATCGTCAAAGCCAGATGCCTTGCCGAGCACTTCCATGTATTTCGCAACTCTCTTAATATGTTCTCCAGTTGATTTGGATTTGCTCTCTGAGAGCTCTGCAAATGCATATATGAGCTCTTTCTGATTTGTCTTAACCTCCTCAGAATGTTCGATAACATTGTTCAACATAGATGAATTTCTCGATACTATAAAGTATGATACGAACGACATGAGGAATATTGCAATTACACACGGAGCAATAAAGAGTATCATATTGTCCGCAAAGTCAGCATGAACTGGAGGAATCACCAGATCACACAGACGGTAATTTGCTATATCAGCTCCGAATACTCCCAGTGTAGACAAAAGAGCTGTATACAAAACCATAGTCTTGTTATAATACAGGGATGCAACAAGCATTGGAAATATCCAGACAATCATTGCCGTATATGATAATGTCGTGCTGAGTATAGTACAGATAAGAACAGCAAGGGCTATAACTATATATTTGATGCATTTACCCTGATTGTTCTTGAGCATATCGATGAAAACCGTCGGTGTCAGAGCCAGTATACAACAAACGCCCATGCAGGAACATAGAATAACAAAGTTGCACTGACCTCCGATGTATGTGAAAACCCAGTAAAGAAGTATGAGTATGACAAATAGTCTCATACATTTGGACGCAATATGATTGATCTTGATATAATTATCGCTTAATAGTCTGTTACTCTCCATTTTATAATCCCCAAATAATAAATCAGTCTAAGCTGTCTAATGAAACTGTTTCCCCATCGTTCCATATCTTTTCAATGTTATAGAATCTTCTGGATTCCTCTGAAAATATATGAATAATTATATCATAATAATCTAGTAAAATCCATCCACCTTCGGAGTATCCCTCCACTCCTTTATGATTGTATCCCGCTTCTCTCATCTCGTCCTCCACGTTGTCGCAGAGCGCCTGAACCTGTTTTTTGTTTGTACCGTCAGCGATGACAATATAATCACAAAGTGTTGAGATCTTACTTATATCTATGATCTTGATATCAAAAGCCTTCTTATCTTCCAATGCGGCACATGTGATTTTCAGCATTGTCTTTGAATCTTTTTTAGAGTCTATTATTAAATTTGTTTTTGAATCTGTCATATGGCTCCTCCCCGGAATATCAAATATGTATTTTATGCTTATATACGCTGCTATTTCGCTTTATTTTCATCAGTCTGGCTGACGTAGTAGTTATATGTCATTACGGACATTTCGTCGGTGCTGCCGCAATTTTCGTTGCTTAGATAGCTTAGCGTGTTTCTGAGTATATGAACCACCGATACATCGATATCCGTAAATGCCTCCCGTCGTATCTGTTCGATCTCTGGAAGTGCCCTTCTGTTCGGTTCGATATAATCTGCTACGAACACTATCTTTTCAAGAAGCGACATGGCTGGTCTGCCCGTTGTGTGAAATTCAATGGCTGAAAGAATATCATCGTCTTCTACACCATATTTTTCATGGGCATAAAAAGCTCCCAGCTTGGCGTGAAGAAGTTCAGGATTTTCGAACTCTACCTTGCTTATAGGAAGCTCGTGCTTCTTACATTTGGCGAGCTTATCCTCCGCTAACAGACACTTGGCGCAATCGTGAAGAAGTCCTGCGGTCAGTGCTCTTTCGACATCGGCACCATGAACCATAGCCAGGCAACCTGATACATACTCTACACCAAGAGAGTGTTCAAATCTTTTTTTTGTAAGTTTATTCTGAAGTCTTTCCCTCATCTCAGGTCTGTTCATGTTCTCTCTCCTGTTTCGTATAAATGATTCTGAAGTATATAATCCTTCACTGTAGCAGGCACGTCATCGTCAATAGGGAGCCCTGTTTTCACATTTGCCCTTATCTGACTTGAGGATACGTCATACTCATGTATTGTCTCAGTTCGTATATCAGCATATGGATACATAGATCTGAGATCTGCTATCTTGCCGGCAACAGACTCTGCTGGCGTGTCGCTTCTTGTGGTGATGATAAGGGTTGCCAGACGAGCTATCACATCCGGTCTGAACCACTTATCGAAATACATTACCGAGTCACCGCCCATTATAAAATACCAGTGAACATCAGGATATAATGAATGTAGGGCTTCAAGGGTATCTGAAGTATATGTGATCCCTGGACGGCTAATTTCAAAATCAGAATACTCAAGTCCCGGAATATCTGATATTGCAAGCTTTATCATTTCTATACGATGACTTGCAGCTATCTCAGATGTCACATCCTTATATGCCGGTTTATTGTTTGGCATCACGAGAACTTTATCCAGATCAAACTGGGACAGAGCCTGTATTCCAAGTTCAATGTGACCGTAGTGTATCGGGTTGAAAGTCCCCCCAAGTATACCGATGCGCTTAGAAAACCGTGTATCCATAAAAACTCTCCTATTAGTTTCAAATATAATGCAAAATGCTGCAATATAATCGATATCTTATGAATAAGCTTAAGGAAGCTCAATCCTCTTGCGTTCCTTTGATTCTTTGTATAGAACGATCTTTCTGCCGATGACCTGTACGACTTCTGAGTGCGTTCTCTCACTGAGCATAGATGCGATCTCTTTCGGATCATCGAGACAATTCTTTAAAACTGAGATCTTGACAAGCTCTCTAGCTTCAAGTGCCTCAGCAACCGATGCTGTAAATTCAGGTGTGAGTGATGACTTTCCTATGTTGAGTATAGGCTGAGTAGTCTGTGCCAGCCCTTTTAAATATGCTCTCTGTTTGCTGTTCATTTATCATATCTGACTGCCACGAAAGCAGCCATCTCCTTTACTTATTTTACTTATAATAATCAAACTCAAGGAAATACATTCTGACTGTATCTCCATCTACGCAGCCAAGTGCCTCAAGCTGTGTGAGAATTCCATTGTCTCTGAGGAACTTCTGGAAGAAGTCAAATCCCTTCTCTGATTCAAGGTTGGTGTAACCGAGCATCTTCTCGATACGAGGACCCTCGACGATG
>OHIC01000999.1_pt1 | contig 12866 bp, 9 predicted proteins | sample 1568171 | NCBI WGS metagenome assembly OHIC01 (sample SAMEA3879506, study PRJEB24766) | human gut metagenome | biome: human-associated habitat; feature: feces | place: USA | collected 1985/1987
TTTTGTTGACAGGAAAAGAAACAGTGGAAGAAGCTGTTGAAGAATGCTTTAAAAATCCTGAGCTTGAAATATTGGCATTAAAGCAAGGTTCGCGGGGGTCAAAGATTTATACGAAGGAAAAAACGGTTGAAACAGGAATTTACAGAATTCAGCCTGTAGATGCAACCGGAGCCGGAGATAGTTTTGACGCGGCGTTTATCTGCGGACTGTGTGAAGGAAAGAGAATTGAAGAGGCGGCGAAAATGGCAGCAGCAGCAGGTGCGATTAATACAGCGGCGTTTGGTCCTATGGAAGGAAAGATCAGCGTGGAAGCGATAGATAAGATGATAAAGGAGGAATGAAAATGAAAAAAGTAAATATCGGAGTAGCGGGACTTGGATTTGGAAAAGAATTTGCGGCGATTTACTGTGATCATCCGCTTGTTGATAAAGTGGCGATCTGTACAAGGAATCCCGAAACTTTAAATAAAGTGGGGGAAGAACTCGGAATTCCGGAAGAATTAAGATTTACAAATTATGATGATATGATTTCACATGAAGAATTGGATGCGATTCATATTGTGACGCCGATTAAAGAACACTATCCTCAGTCGATCAAAGCGCTAAGAGCCGGGAAACATACTGCATGTACAGTTCCGATGGCGACATCTTTGGATGAGTTGAGAGAGACTACTGGCAGGGATTTCCGCCGTTTTGGTATGGCACGCATGTACTGTCACCGATTCTGGATCTGGCCGGTACAACAGCTAAGAGTGTGCGGTGTCTTGGAAGCGGAAGGGTAAATAAAGAAAGAGCTGAACATTACGGGTGTCCGTATGCGGTAGAAACCGCTACATTTAGATTGAGAAACAGCGATATCGTAGCAGAGGCACATAGATGTCTTTTCGAGACAGTACGTCAGGTAAGAGAGTGTTTTGATGTTTACGGAGATAAAATGTCGTTTGAGTGGGAGCCGACGGTAGACGAAGGACATACTATTTTCACAGGCATTGATGATTTTACAAAGTTTACAGCTCCGGACACAGCGGAACTTTTGCCAAAAGAGATTCAAAAGTATACGTTGCGTTCAGCTATTAAAGATCCAAGTCAGCCGTCCTTTATACAAGGAAGCGGGCATGGAGGTTCTCATCCTCATCTTTGCAATGAATTTGTGAATGCGATCGTAGAGGGAAGACAGCCGTATATGGATGCGGTTCGCTCGGCAAATTATACGGCGGCCGGTATTTGCGCACAGGAATCAGCAGACCATGGCGGAGCAGAAGTAGAAATACCGGATTTTGCAGAAGAATTTTAAGCTGTTTAGGAGGGACTTATGGAAAAATTACTGGAAATGAAAGAAATCTGTAAGTCTTTTGGGACGAATAATGTCCTGAAGAATGTGCAGTTTGATCTTTTTGCCGGAGAAGTTCATGCCTTGATCGGAGAAAACGGAGCAGGAAAATCTACACTAATGAAAATATTAATGGGTATGTATAAAAAGGATTCGGGAAGTCTTTCTGTTTTGGGATCAGATGAAGCGTACACAAATCCGGATCAGGCGCTCAAAGCCGGAGTTGCCATGATTCATCAAGAACTCAATCCGATTCCGGATATGTCTGTTGCTGAAAATATATTTCTTGGGAAAGAAAAAAGAAAATGGATCTTTACGTCTAAAAAAGAGCAGGAAAAAGAGTCAAAAAGATATTTGGATATGTTGGGAATCGATCTGGAACCGTCTGTACTGATGAGAGAATTAAGTGTTTCTGAAATGCAGATGGTGGAAATTGCGAAAGCACTTTCTTATGGGGCAAGAATTATTATCATGGATGAACCTACTTCTGCAATTACAGAAGCGGAAGTGGAGAAATTATTTCAAAATATAAAAATGCTTAAAGAACAGGGAACAGGGATCATTTATATTTCTCATAAAATGGATGAATTGTTTGAAATATCGGATCGCATTACAGTGCTTAGAGACGGACAGTATGTATTTTCAAAAAAGACAAAAGATCTTTGTCCGAATGATCTGATCAAAGCTATGGTAGGGCGTGAGATCACGGAAATTTATCCGGAAAGTAAGAGTAAAATCGGCGAAGTGATCCTTAAAGTAAAACATGCTTCACGGAAAGGCGAGTTTAAAAAGATTGATTTTGAACTTCGGAAAGGTGAAAAACTTGGAATTGCCGGATTGATGGGAGCCGGAAGAACAGAATTGATGATGGCTGTTTTCGGAGCGGCGAAACTGGAAGAAGGTGAGATTGAAATAGGCGGAGTTCCTGTCAGAATACAAAGTCCGAAAGATGCAATCAGGCAAAAAATAGCGCTTGTGACCGAAGATAGGAAACGTTACGGTTTGAATTTGACGGCATCAGTCGAGGATAATGCGGTTTCTGTAATTGAGAGCAGTCTTTCCAAATTTGGATTTTATAGAAGAAAGTTGGGAAGAAAAGCTGCGGAGGAAATGATCAGCCGTATGAACACAAAAGTTACGGGAATGGATCAGATTGTCGGAAGTCTTTCGGGTGGGAATATGCAAAAAGTTGTTCTTTCAAAATGGCTTTTAAATGATCCTGATATTATCATTTTTGATGAACCGACAAGAGGAATTGATGTTGGCGCAAAAGCAGAGATATATAAGATTATAGAGGAATTAGCCTGTAAGGGAAAGGGAATCATTATTATTTCGTCGGAAATGCCGGAGTTGATCGGGTTAAGTCAAAGAATTATTGTGTTGCATGAAGGAGAACAGACCGGAGAATTGCGAGGAAAAGAGATGACGCAGGAAAATATTATGACTCTTGCATCGGGATACAGAAAGGAGGAAAAAGAATGAAAGTTTTAAGTAAAAATTCTGTTATGGAATTTGTAAAAAAGACGGCAATACTCTGGGTTATGATTATTCTGATCCTTATTTTATCTGTTATCAGTCCAAGCTTTTTCAGAGGGCAGAATCTTCTGAATATTATAAAGCAGGCGTCTATTACAGGGGTAATCGGCGTAGGGATGACATTTGTTTTGATCACAGGAGGGATTGATCTTTCCGTCGGATCTGTAATGGCGTTATCGGGAACAATGGCTGCATCTGTAGCTGTGGCAGAAAAAAATATGCCGATTGCTCTGGTTATTTTAGTTGGAGTCGGACTTGGGGCGCTGTGCGGACTTATAAATGGAATCGGTGTATCATACATTGGATTTCCGCCGTTTATTATGACGTTGGGCATGATGACGATTGCAAGAGGGATTCCCCTTGTTTTTACAAACGGAACTCCGATCTTCGGACTATCTGAAGAGTTTAATATGATTGCGAATTCAAGAGTTTTAGGAGTACCTTCACTTGTGATTTTCCTTGTGATCACTGTTTTAGCGGGACATATTATCCTGAGTAAAACTGTTTTGGGAAGACGGATTTATGCAGTGGGAGGAAATGAAGATGCAGCGAGGTTAAGCGGTGTGTCCACTGCAAAAGTAAAGTTGTTTGTTTATGTTTTTTGCGGAATTTTATCGGGAATTGCAGGAATTTTGATTTGTTCAAGAATTACGTCGGGGAATGGCACTGTGGCGGAAGGGTATGAAATGAACGCTATTTCGGCGGCAGTAATCGGCGGTGTCAGCATGACCGGAGGATCGGGAAATGTTCTTGGCATGGTTGTCGGGGCAATGATTTTAACGATTATTCAAAACAGTTTTGATATTATGGGAGTAAATTCGTTTTATCAAAATATCATTAAAGGAATTATTATTTTACTCGCCGTATTTTTGGATTTAAGAGGAAAGAAAAAGAAAAATTAAAAAATGAGTTTTAAGGAGGAAAAATGATGAAGAAAAAGATGTTGGCAGTGGCAGTATGTGTGTCTATGTGTATGATGGCTTTTGCGGGCTGTACAAGTGAATCCGGCGGAGGTTCGGATAAGAAAGCAGAACAGACAGAAGGGAAAAAAGAAGAATCCGGAAAAGTGTTTATGACAGTAAGTAACCAACAGAATGAGTTTATGGTCGGAATGGCAGAAAATTTTAAAGAGGTCGGAGAGGCAGCAGGGTATGAAGTGCAGTTGATGGATGCTGATCTTGATGCTACGAAACAAGTATCTCAGATTGAGACGGCTATTTCTGAAAACGCGGAAGCTATTCTCGTTGAACCGTGCAGCGTGGACGGGTTGACGACAGGGTTGAAAGAGGCTCATGACGCGGGAATTCCGGTGTTTGTTATCCATAATAATGTGTCGGCAACCGACTTGGTCACATCTCTGATTCATGTAGATGTAAGACAAGGCGGGGAATTGAAAATGGAACAGGTTATTAAGGATTGTGGAGAAGATGCTAAAATTGCGATTATGACAGGAACGCTTGGGCAGGATACGACAAATCAGATCTGCGGTGGTTATGACGCTGTTCTTGAAAAATACCCGAATGTAGAAGTTGTATTTGAAGGGGCAGGCAACTGGGGAGCTACGGATGCTGCGCCTTTGGCAGAAAACTGGCTGGCTTCAGGAAAAGAAATTGACGCAATCGTCTGCAACAATGATGGAATGGCTCTCGGAGTAGTGCCTGTATTGAAATCGGCGGGAAAATCGGAACAGATTAAAGTTTACGGTCTGGACGCAACAAATGAAGGATTAAAAGCAGTTGATTCAGGAGAAATGGCAGCGACGATCTATGTTGATTCCAAGGCAGAGATTGAAAAAGCGTTTGAAATGCTTGAAGATCTGAAAGCAGGGAAAAAGGTGGATGCAGAGTATAAAGTACCGTCTGTGCTTGTTACAAAAGAGAATGTAAAAGAATATATGAAATAGCAGGTGAGTCTTATGAAAGCAGCAATATCCGGAGAGACGCTTGGAAGTGTGATGGAATTAGACGAAATTTTATCTTTATTTCAAAAAAATGGGATTCATTTTATCGAAATATGGCCGGAAAATATTCCTGTAAAAGTCGGAAAAACACTTCTGCATAAACGTTTGTATGCAAACAGAGATGTGGAACAAGCAAAAAAGATACTGGAGAAATATCAAATAAAAGCAGCGTGTGTATGCTTTGGAGCAGGATTTGATAAAGAATTGGCGAAAGATCCGGAACTTTTTTCGAGAGAATTAGAACGAGCTGTTGAGATAGCTTATGAGCTGGGAGCAAAAGTTGTAAATCATTATTGTTATCATGTCGCAATGGGTCCGGAAATTTCTTTTTCTGAATTGGAAAAGTATTATGGGCGGGCGATCAGGAAAGCGAAGCAGAGGAAAATCTATCTGGCTTTGGAAAATGAGGCTCATGATATTACTCAAAGTCCCGAAGGGATGAAAACGATTGTAGAGCATATGAATTCGGAATATTTTAAAACAAATTTTGATGCGACCAACTATTATCAGGCGGGATATGAAGGTTTTCCGTATGCATATGAAGTTTTGAAGGAGTATATTGTTCATGTACATATAAAAAACGGTTGTTTTTATCATCCTGAATTCGGACACGAAAAGCAGTGCAGAGGAGGGAAAATGACGGGGATGTTTGCGGGAAATGATATCTATTATCCATATGCATCTGACGGAGCGGTGAACATAGACGGACTTTTGCGGAGGCTTGAAAAAGACGGATATACAGGTTTTTGTACGATGGAACCTCATACGACTCCTGAAAAGTGTCTGGACTTCTACAGAGAAGAGACGGCTTATTTAAGAGAAAGAGGAATCAAAGAATAAACGATATATACGGCGAAGATGACAGCGGTCATTTTCGCCGCATTTTTATGAATGGGCAGGTGAACTGTCACATTTTTACCGGAAAATTCTGTATAACGGTTGATTTTGATATTGTACATAGAGTAGATTATAAGTAGATGAAACAGGATAATAAACGTGTGCAAATATAGAGGCAAAAGCGAATAAGATCGGGGAGAATAACTTATGGAAGAAAACAGATGTCGAGCGCGGTCAGTTATAGGGGAAGTGGAGAAATCAGTCGTTGGGAAAACAGATATTTTAAGAAAAGTTATGACAGCAATTCTTGCCGGAGGTCATGTTCTGATCGAAGACATTCCGGGAACGGGAAAGACGACGCTGGCGCTTTCGTTCTCGCATGCAATGGGACTTAAGGTGAATCGGGTGCAGTTTACGCCGGACGTACTTCCGGCAGATCTGAGTGGATTTACGATATATGATAAAGCATCAGGGACATTTGTGTATCAGCCGGGTGCAGCTATATGCAATCTTCTTTTGGCAGATGAGATAAACAGAACGTCGCCAAAGACGCAGTCCGCGCTTTTGGAAGTAATGGAAGAGCATCAGGTAACGGTTGATGGAAAAACTCACAGGACAGGAGAGCCGTTTATTGTGATCGCGACTGAAAATCCGGTAGGTTCCGCCGGAACTCAGCTTCTGCCGGAGTCACAGCTTGATCGTTTTATGATCTGTGTGAGTATGGGCTATCCGACGGCAGAAGAGGAAATTGAGATTTTGAAACGGGAACAGTCAATAGAAAAAACGAGAGAACGAATCGATCCGGTTGTCAATGCAGAGGAATTGATCGAAATGCAAAGAGAAGTTAAGGAGGTTTTTGTACATGACCGGATTTTCGGTTATATTGTGGAACTTGCAAAAGCAACAAGGGAAAATGAATGGACAGAGTTAGGTTTAAGTCCTCGCGGAACTGTCGCGTTGACAGCTATGGCGAAAGCATGTGCGTGGCTGAATGGACGGGAATATGTCGTTCCTTCCGATGTACAGGAAATATTTCCGTGTGTCACAGAGCATCGGATCATTCTGAATATGAAAGCGAAGGTAGGCCATATAAAAAAAGAAGAACTGATCCGGCGGGTTCTGGAGAGTGTTCCGACTCCGACAATGAGACAGAAATATTGAGGATGAACAGATGATAAAAAGAATAATCGGATATCTGGCAGTTCTTATACTTACGATATATTTATTTTTTATGTATAACGATACTGTAATCTCAGGACTTCTTATATTTGTTATAATGTATCCGCTTTTATCATTTTGGTTTTTGATGATCCAGCGAGGAAAAGTCGGAACAGATATGACGCGTATTCCTTCGATGGGTGAAGAAGGAAAGACGATAAAAGCCGGGATTACCGTAAAAAATCAATCCGCATGGAATATGCGGTATGAAGCTGTGATCCTTGTGGGAAACAAGATTGAAGAAAAAAAGAAACAGAAGCGGATACGGGGAGTGATACAGGCGGAAAATGTCAGAACATTTTGGTATGAGCTGCCGGGGAATATTTGTGGCAGTATGGAAATTACGTTGAATGAAATAAGAATTTATGATCCCCTTTGTATTTTTTATATCAGGAGAAGAGAGGCTGAAACAGTATTTGTGAAGATCATGCCTGAATTTGAACTGATGCCTGTTGAGATCACAAGAAAGACGAGAGAATTTCAAACAGATGCGGAAGAATATTCCTGTGAGAAAAAGGGAGATGATCCTTCTGAAATTTATCAGGTGAGAGAGTATCGAAGAGAAGATTCTTTAAAAGATATTCATTGGAAACTGACTGCCGCGAAAGAAGAGCTTGTAGCAAAAGAGAGGGCGTTTCCTTTAGGATGTGCCGTACTGATCTGGTTTGACATCAGAGAAAAAGAATGTACTGCGAACGGTTTTTCTAAAATGCTAAAGACAGCAGCATCATTATCGATCACTCTTGTTGAAGAAAAATGTATTCATCTGGCTGCGTGGTATGAAGAGGATACAGAACAGATTGTGACTGTGAAAGTGAAAGATGAAGAAAGCTGCTGTCAGATGGTATGGGAATTGATCGATATAAAGCCGTGCGGAAATACAGAGAAAAGAGATTCCTATATGAGGGAGCGTTTTAAAGGGGCAGAGTTTAGCAGTATAGTTACGATCGATGGACAGGGGCAGATTAAAAAAGATGGGAAAGAAGAGTTGTTTCTTCGTTTATAAAAGTGGGGATGCCGATGTGGAAAAGAAAAATCCGGAAATAAATTTTGTGAAAGCGCTTAGTGCTGTTTGTGCAGTCTTATTATGGCGGAATGCATTTTTATCTGTATTTGATTTGGAAGCGCTGGCAAATCAAATAGGACGAAAAGAAATCATTTTTGCAGAGATTGCCGTGAGTTTTGCGGTATTTATTTTGTTGATTGCGGCATTCAAAGTAAGGAGGCTGCGCGTAATTGCTTATTTGGTTATTTTTGCACCGTTTATATCTGCTGCATGCGCGCGAAAATTTCCGCCGCCATGGGCGTCGTGGATGTTGGTTTTTGCCGCGGTATTGTATGGAACGTGCTGTGCAATGGAAGGATGCAAAGCTAAACAGGTTTTTCGTTCACTTGTTTTGATTTCGGCGGTCTTTGGGATTGCTGCGGGAATTTCTGTTTTTGCGGGAAAACAGATCGATCAGATCAGAGTAGACGAGAATGGATTTTATCAGGAAACGAGACAGAAAATCAGAGAGAACGTAATCGGAAAAGCAGAAGAACTGGCTGAAAAAATAAAAAATAAAAAAGACGGCAAAAAGTTAGATGAAGAAAAAACAGATGCTGAAAGCAAGCATGACAGAGAAGATATAGAAGAAAAAAATCCTTTCCGGCCGGAAAATGATCCGACACAACAAAACGGAAAAAATGACAATATGACGTCGGGCGGAAAAATGGACGATCTCAAAGCTATTTCTTCTTTTAAGCCGTCTTCGGAAGTGTCTACATGTGTTGTGCTTGAGAAAAAGAAAACATACCTTTATGATAGGTGGGGGACGACTTATGAGGACAGTGCGTGGACAAATGAAAAACTAGAAGAGGTAGTGTATTCTTCAAAGTATTATTTTGAAGAAGAAAAAGAGGAGCTATTTTTACAGTATCCTTCGGAACTTACCCGTATGCAAAAAATGTGCGAAGGATGGGATAAGAGTTCGTTTTCTGCTGTGAAAAATCAGATTGACGAAGCTTTGTCGAATATAGTTTATGATACGAATCCTGGGAAAACGCCTGCAAAATGGGATTTTGCAGAGTATTTTCTGTTTGAAAATAAAAAGGGATTTTGTGTACATTTTGCCACAACAGCAGCTTTACTTTACAGGATGTGCGGCTACCAGTCGATTTATGTGGAAGGTTTGGTAGTTCCGGCTTCTGCGTTTAAAGAAAAAGAAAACGGAACTTATGAGGCGCAGGTTGACGGAACAATGGGACATGCATGGTGTGAAGTATATGATGAGAAAACAGGAGAGTGGATCACAATGGAACATACGCCGGCATCTTCAAGAAACGAGATGCAGGGAGCGGATGCGGCAAAACAAAAGAAAGAAAACAGTTTTAAAAGCAATCAGGTTTTTCGGTTGATTGTGTGTGTTGTTTTTGTGGCGGGGGCTGCGTTTGGAGGCGTTTTTATTCAGGCTGTAGTCAGAGGAAAACGTCACAGGAGAAAGATTGGGACGACTCGGGGCGGAATCGGTATTCTTACAATGTATGACGATGTAGTTAAAGTTGCAAGACTGACGGAAAAACCAAAGAAGCAGATTTTCGGAAACAGGCATTCGGATACAGATGATTATTCGGAAGTTTGGTTGAAACATCTGAAAAAACAGTATCCTCAGATTTCGGAAGAAGAGTGGAATAGTTTTTATGAAGAAGTGCGGCGCATTTTGTTTTATTATCCGACAAAAGACCGGAGAATATGGAAAGAATCCTATAAATTGTATCGGAAGTTTTATGCTGAGGCAAAAAGGCGGATGAATCCCGGAATGCGGCTGCTTCTAAAATATATTTATTGCATTGAAACGCCTTTTTGTGAAAAAGGTGCAAGTTTTATGAAAAAGAAAAAGAAAAGGAGAAAGTAAAATGATAAGAAAAATGAGATCAGAAGACAAAAAGACTTATATGGAGATGGCGAGAGAGTTTTATCATTCGGATGCCGTATTACATCCGGTTCCGGACACCTATTTTGAACGGACTGCAGATGAGGCGCTTCGCTCTGATGTCTATGCCGAGATATTTCTTTTTGAATGTGAAAACGAAGCGGCGGGATACGGGCTGATCGCGAAAACTTATTCTCAGGAAGCGGGAGGAATGGTTTGGTGGATTGAAGAAGTGTATGTGCGGGAAGCGTTTCGTTCCAAAGGGATCGGAAGGGAATTTTTTGCATATCTTGATAAGGTGAAAGGCTCGGCGGTGACAAGGATGAGGCTTGAAGTGGAAGAAGATAATACAAGAGCCGTAGCTCTGTATAAAAAACTTGGATACAAGCCTTTGGAATATGCGCAGATGATCAAAGATGCTCCCTTGAAGTAAAATCGTTTGAAAACAGAGCATTTTAGCCAAACAGAGATATCGTATACTTGTATACAATATCTCTGAAATTCTTTTAATACCCCATTGCAAGAAGAGACAGAACAATGTTATAATTCATAGTAGCGTACTTTTGTCCGAGGGCAAAAGACAGCAGTCCGCGATACGTTCATGCCCGGACTGCTGCAAAAATGATGAGTAGGTGACAGATTTGAAGAATAAGATCAAACGATTTGCCAAAGGCGACTTTCATATTCCGCAGCCGGAAATTATATTTCCGGAAACACATATTGTAATGAGAGTCGGAGAAGGGGAAAAATACAGAGGAAGTTTTTCATTGAAAAATCAGGGGGAAGGAACGATCAGAGGTCTTGTCTATCCCTCTTCTTATCGTGTGCAGTGTGACGAACAAGGTTTCGACGGGAATCCTGTCAATATATATTATACATATGACGGCAGCGGGTTGATGCCGGGGCATGTCGAACATGGGAAGTTTACGATCGTTTGCAACGGCGGCGAGTATGATGTCGCATTTACCGCGATTATCGAGAAACCGTATGTTATGACGAGCTATGGGAAGATACAAAGTCTTGACGATTTTAAGAAGCTGTCTTTTCGGGATGCGGCTGAGGCAGTAAAGCTGTTTCGCTCCAGAGATTTTTACGAAATACTGAAATACGAAGATAAGCGGATCCAGGCGCTTTATGAAAATATGCGGAAATGGGAACTGGATCAGCAGGCTTTGGAAGAATTTCTCGTAGGATGTAAGCAAAAAGAGAAGATATTCCTGACACTTGAGGAGGAAAGCCGGGCGTTTATGTCGCTTTCAGAGGCGCGGAAAGAGACGTTTACTATCAGAAAAAATACGTGGGGATATTTAGAAATCGACGTACATACAGAAGGGGAATTCCTCTCTGTTGAACATACCCGTGTAACGACGGAAGAGTTTATCGGAAATTCATACCGGCTGGAATATTTTCTGAATGTGGAAGCACTTCATCCGGGAAGTAATTTCGGCAGGATCATATTAGAATCTCCGTACGAGACTCTTACCTATGAGGTTGTCGTAGAAAAAGATATAAGCAGAGATGAGGATTATCGTGCAAACGACAGAGAGTTTGCGGGAATTGTTAAAAACTATTTAAAATATGAAAGTGGAAAACTGGAACTGAACGAATGGGTCGAGGAAGCAATCCGTCGGATCAGCCATCTGAGGGAAGTTGATGACAGAAATGAATTCTATCTTCTTGCGCATGCACATATCTGTCTGATCGGAAAACGTTTGGAAGAGGCGAAATGGCTTCTCGAATCATATAATTATAATCGCTTTGCCATCGGTAAGGATGTGGAACTTAGTTCATATTATTTGTATTTGACAACGCTTTTGTCAAATGACACGATCGGGCAGCGAAAGGTTGCGGAAGAGCTTTCCAAGTCATTTATGAAGCATCCGGATAGTTGGAAGATTTTGTGTATGCTTGTGGAAGTGGATTCGGAGTATAAAATATACAGTGAACGTCTTCGGGCTTTGGAAAAACAGTTTTATGATGAAAAGTCGCATAGCGTCTGGTTCTATTTACAGGCGTTTAAATGTTACAGGGAAAAGAGTTCTTCTCTGAAAAAGCTCGGAATGTTTGAAGTTCGGGTTCTTCTGTTTGCAGTCAAACATAAACTGATGACAAGAGAACTGGCGCTTTACACTGCAAATCTTGCAAGTCAGATGAAAGTTTTTGACAAACAGTTATATGCGGTTCTTGTCGGTTCTTATAAGATGTATAAGGAATCGATGATACTGACGGCGATCTGTACTCTTCTGATCAAAGGAAACTGTGTGGAAAGCTGTTATTTTCAGTGGTATGAAAAAGCGGTGGAAGCAGAGCTTAAGATTGCTCAGCTTTATGAATATTATATGGCTTCGGTTGTTCCGGCGGATTTTCACAAAGCGCTTCCGAGATCGGTATATTTGTATTTTATGCACGGAAATTCATTGGATTACCATAAATGCGCATTTTTATATTCAAACTTGATCACATATGAAGATGAAAGCAGCGAGATTTACGCTCATTACAGAGACGAGATGGAAGCGTTTGCATGGAATCAGCTTGACCGGAGAAATGTTGACGAACAGCTTCGTATCATTTATAAACGGTTTGTAGTAGAGGCATCTATGAATCCTGAAAGGGTAAAAGCGCTTTATGATGTATGTCATGCATACCGGATTACGACGAAAGTGCCGAATATGAAATTTATTCATGTTATTGCAGATGACGGCACGATTACTCAGAAATCACCGTATACGGAAAACGGAGCGCGTGTATTCTTGTATGCGAAAACCGATCGGCTTGTGTGGGAGTCAAAAGACGGAAGGCATTATACAGATTCTATCCCATATGAGAGTCAGAGACTTTTTTATGAGCTTCGCTATATGGATATGTGCAGGAAATATATTAACGGCCTGAGAAGAACGCGGGAGGAAGAAGAAGTTCAGGAACTGACGACAGAGATCGTCAGAGAAAACGGAGTTGAAAATTACGAAGAAGATGAACTTTTGGGACTTTGCAGCAAAACGATCAGAGAGAATAATTATGAGAATGATGATTTTCTTACATATGTCTGCTTTGAATTGTTTAAAAAAGGTCAATAT
>OHIC01001005.1_pt1 | contig 12744 bp, 10 predicted proteins | sample 1568171 | NCBI WGS metagenome assembly OHIC01 (sample SAMEA3879506, study PRJEB24766) | human gut metagenome | biome: human-associated habitat; feature: feces | place: USA | collected 1985/1987
TTATAATATACTTGAAAGCGAGATGATCTATTCAATGATAAATAATGCAGCAAGGTCGCTTTTATGCGAACAGTTTATAGCAAACAATACTATTGACCCTAAGCTTTATGACAGATATGTGGTAAAAAGAGGCTTGAGAAACTCTGACGGTACAGGTGTTATGGCTGGTCTTACTAATATCTGTAACGTACACGGATATGTGGTAAACGAGGGTGAGAAATCTCCTATTCAAGGTCAGCTTATCTTCCGTGGATACAACATAAATGATCTGGTGTCCAACGCTCAGAAGGAGAACCGTTTCGGCTATGAGGAGATAGTGTATCTGCTGCTCATGGGCGATCTGCCTAACAGGGAGGAGCTTACTGCGTTCAAGGGAATGATGGCTGAAAACAGACCTCTCCCTGACAACTTCTTTGAGGACATGATACTTAAAGCTCCGTCAAAGAACATCATGAATAAGATGGCGAGAGCAATTCTGGCTCTTTACTCTTATGACGATAACCCTGAGAATCGTTCTCCTGAGTATGAAATGGCTACGGCTATCTCTATAATCTCTAAATTGCCTAACATCATGGTTTCGGCTTATCAGGTAAAGAAACGCTGTTATGACGGTGAAAGCTTGTTCATGCACCCTCTGATACCTACACATTCTACTGCGGAGATGATACTGTCGGCACTGCGTCTGGACAGACAGTTCACTGAGGAAGAGGCTAAGATACTTGATCTGTTACTTATGCTCCACGCTGAGCATGGCGGAGGAAATAACTCGACTTTTGCCTGCCGTGTGCTTACATCTTCCGGAACGGATCCTTATTCTGCATACTCTGCGGCTATCGGTTCACTGAAAGGTCCACGTCACGGCGGTGCTAACCTGAAAGTGGCGGCAATGCACCAGTGCATAAAGGACAACGTTCAGAACTGGGAGGACGAGGGCGAGATCGCTGATTTTCTCACAAAGATACTCAACAAGGAAGCTTTTGACCACACAGGTCTTGTTTATGGCATGGGTCACGCTGTTTACACATTGTCTGACCCTAGAGCTGTAATACTCAGAGAGAATGCCAAGAAAATGGCTGAGAACACTGAGTTTGAGAGAGAATACAAGCTTCTTGAAGCGGTGGAAAGACTTACTCCTGAGCTGTTCAAGAAGATCAAGGGCAGTGACAAGGCAATGTGTGCTAACGTTGATATGTACTCGGGCTTTGTTTACAGCATGCTGGGTATACCTGAGGATCTTTACACGCCTATGTTCGCTGTTTCAAGAATGGCAGGCTGGTGCGCACACAGATTTGAAGAGCTTGTAACAGGCAAGAGGATAATCCGTCCTGCATACAAGGCTATCTCAGGTGAGAAGAAGTATATCCCATTGGACGAAAGATAAGCAAAATAATTTTTACCTGTTCCTAATGGACGGAAAAAGGCTTGAAATATTTTTGTGTATATGATATAATAGAATCGGGTATATGCCCGGTTCTATTTTTTTGTTTGGTGTATCAGGAGGGATCGTTTGAAAAATCTTAAATTGGCTGCTGTTTGTCTTTCTTGTCTTACTATGACAGGCTGTTCGGCACTGAATTTTTCTGTTGAGGGACTTATAAACGCCCCGAAGCTTACCTCTGAGCAAAGCGAGATACATCAGGCGCTTATCGAGAGCGTGGGCAGCAATATAACTCTGAAATATCCTAAAAACGGTGAATACCGCTCGGCTTATGTTAGCGCAAATATCGACGATGAGCCTACGGACGAGGCTATGGTCTTCTATGAGTATACTTCAAACGGATCTGAGGAGGACGGCTTGAGGGTGAACATTCTCGACAAGGACGAGAACGGCAAGTGGTATTCTGTGAAAGAGCTTGCAGGCGCAGGCACGGACATAGATCAGGTCATTATCTCGCCTATGGGAAGCAATAACCAGACGGACGTTTTTGTGGGATATCAAAATCTTACTAATGATGAAAAGACCATGGAGATATACAGCTATACCGACGGAGATTTCAAGCGTGTGGCGCTTGATACTTATTCGGTGCTGGAGCCTTTGGATATAAACAATGATGGTTATATAGAGCTTATCACCATTCAGAGAAGCACCAATAATGATACAGGTGCGGTGACGGCAAAGGCTTCTATGCTCAACATGAAAAACAATGAGATAACCCGTGGCGAGAACGTTGATATGTGCGATAATGTGACTTCTTATGTGTCATCAAAGACGGGAATGCTTGACAGCGGCAGGCGTGCTATTTTTATTGACGGACTGACTGCTGACGGAAAATTGCAGACGGAGATAATATACTACAGATATTCGGGACTTCAAAATCCTATGCAGCTTAGAAGTGAAAAGCTGCTGCCTTTATGCACAAGACCTGCGGGCTACTACAGTGAGGACATGGACGGCGACGGTGATGTGGAGATACCGTCAACTTCGCCTATGGTGGGTTATGAAAACGCTGTGGCAGACGAAATGCTCTATATGACTACATGGAGCGTTTACGAGGATTTTTATGATCTGAAAACAAAATACACAGGCTATTATGCCATATCTGACGGATATTTTGTAACGTTCCCAAAACGCTGGAACAGTTCTGTTACGGTGAAAAAGGACAGCGACACAAACGAGCTTGTTTTCTATAAATACACGGGAGATATAAACGAGAGCAACGAGGAGATAATGCGTATCGCTGTGTCTTCAAAGAATGATTCGGAGGATTATATCTCTGACGGATATGAGCTTATCGACAGCAAGGGTCAGCTTGATTATTTTGTGAAGCTTCCTCTTGACAGGCGTGAAAAGCTAATACCGACTATTGACGAAATTCAGAATAATTTTTACATAATAAACTGATCTTGGAGAGGAGTAAATGTAATGAAAAGAGTTTTGGTTTGCGAGGACGAAGATTCAATTAGAGAATTTGTGGTCATAAACCTTGTAAGAAGCGGTTACGAGGTAGTTGACGTAAACTGCGGTGAGGACGCTCTCAAAGCCTATGACGAAAAGGACGGCGGTTTTGACGTTGCTCTGCTTGATATTATGATGCCCGGCATCGACGGAATGCAGGTGTGCAAGAAGATAAGAGAGAAAAGCAACACTATCGGCATTATCATGCTTTCTGCAAAATCACAGGAAATGGATAAGATATCATGCCTTATGAGCGGTGCTGACGATTATATCACAAAGCCGTTCTCTATTTCTGAGCTTATTGCAAGAGTTGACGCTGTTTGCAGGCGTGTAAATCGTTCAGGCTCTAAGCCTGAGGAGGCTTCACAGATAGTTTCAGGTCCATTTACGCTTAATCTTAAGAGCAGAACTGTTTTCAAGAACGGTGAGCAGATAGACCTTACACAGGTGGAGTATCAGATAATGGAGTATTTCTTCAAAAATCAGAATACTGCACTTGACCGTTCAAGTATACTCAATCACATATGGGGAGAGAGCTATTACGGCGACGATAAGATAGTGGACGTGAATATCAGAAGAATAAGAATGAAGATAGAGGACGAGCCTTCTAATCCTAAGTATATCCTTACTATATGGGGCTTTGGCTACAAGTGGGCAGGCGGCTCTAACTGAGCTGTGAAAACATGATGAACGGAGTTTTTATCAGTTGAGCGGGAAAAAAAGAAAAAGCGGCAGACTCAGTATCACACAGCACTGGCTGAGGAACAATCTCGGGGTGGTCGTGGGAATACTTGTGGTGCTTGAAATACTGCTTATTGTGGTGGTGAGGAATTATTACTACAGCTCCACAAGGCAGTATCTTACATCTAAAATGAAGATAGTCACCACGGCGGTAGTGAACGCTTCAGGTGACGAGCAGACTAACTATAATTCTCAGATACGCTCCCTTGTGGAAAGCTATGACGAGAAAGACAAGATAGAGCTTATGGCTATCAAGACCGACGGTGAGGTCGATGTTACATCATCAGGCTTCTCGCCCTCGGAGAATGACAACATGACCGATTATGAGGACGCAAAGAAGTCCGACACCGGAATAGGCACACAGATATATGAGCTGTCAACAGGGGAAAAGGTCATGGCGATAACGTCAGTTATATCTCCGAAGGGAAGCGAATATGAGGCACTGAGAATGTTGTCTTCCATGAAAAATATCGACCATCAGATCTTTATTATGTCTATGATAATCACGGCTATCGTTGTGGCTGTCATAATGCTCATGTTTTTCTCGGGAATGTTTTTTATCAAATCTATTGTTTTGCCTATAAGAAGCATAAACAGCATAACAAGGCGGTATGCTACGGGAGATTTTAGCGAACGTCTTGAAAAGAAACGAAATGACGAGCTTGGCGAGCTTTGCGACTCTATCAACTACATGGCGCAGGAGCTTTCTAATACAGAACAGATGAAGAATGAGTTCATATCCTCTGTATCTCATGAGCTGAGAACTCCGCTTACCGCTATAAGGGGCTGGACGGAAACTGTTACCAGTATGTATGAGGACAAGGAAACCTTCAAGAAGGGTATGAGGGTCATCACAAGTGAGACGGAGAGGCTTTCGCAAATGGTCGAGGAGCTTCTTGACTTTTCGAGGATACAGGACAACAGACTCACGCTTATTATGGATACTATAGATATTCTTGCGGAGCTTGGGGAAACTGTGCTTATCTATCAGGAGAGAGCCAAGGCGCTTGGTATAACACTCAATTACTACGAGCCGAAAATGCTGCCGTTTGTTTACGGCGACAAGAACAGGCTTCGTCAGGTATTCATAAATATTGTGGACAACGCTATCAAATACTCCAACAAGGGCGACACTGTATCGGTGGAGGCTTATGAGGAGGACAATGAGGTATGTATTTCCATTTCCGACACGGGTATGGGAATATCAAAAGATGACCTGCCAAAGGTCAAGACGAAATTCTTTAAGGCAAACCACACAAGACGTGGTTCGGGAATAGGTCTTGCGGTGGCAGACGAGATCATTCAGCGGCATGGCGGTACGCTGGAGATAAACAGTGAGCAGGGAGTAGGTACAACAGTGATGATAACGCTCCCTTGTATCGAGCAGAAGAAAAAGCCTGACAACCAGGCAACTGTAGACGTGGAGCTTATTTCTTCTGAGCCTATCGAAAACAACGACAACGTGCAGTAGACGCACACACCGCCTTGAAAGGAAAGAAAATGAGCAGTAAAGCACAAAGCAAGGAAAATTTCAAGTCAAAGATCGGCGGACAGGCTGTTATCGAGGGCGTTATGATGCGTGGCATCCACAAGGCGGCTATGGCTTGCCGCCTGCCTGACGGCACCATAGACCTGGAGGAGTGGGCGATAAAAGGCGGAAAAGATACGCCTTGGTATAGGAAAACGCCTTTTGTGAGGGGCATTTTCAGCTTCCTTACTTCTCTTATAGACGGTTACAAGTGCCTTACAAGGTCGGCTGAGAAGCAGATGACGGAGGAAGATGAGGAGGAGCAGACCAAGTTTGAACAGTGGCTGGACGATAAGCTGGGGGACAAGCTCGGTCCTATCATCACGGCGATATCTATGGTGCTGGGTGTGGGTCTGGCGATATTGCTGTTTATGTATCTGCCGTCGCTGGTGTCTAAATTCATAAGCAAGTTCATTGACCTGTCGGCTTTTGGAAAGAATCTTATCGAGGGTATTTTGAAGATAGCTATTTTCATTGGCTACACGGCTTTGACTGCTCTTACTAAGGATATCAGGCGTACATATGAATATCACGGTGCTGAACACAAGACTATCGCTTGCTATGAGCATGAAGAAGAGCTGACGGTTGAGAATGTGAAGAAATACACACGTTTTCACCCTCGATGCGGAACGAGCTTTATTTTCCTTGTGCTGTTCATAAGCATTTTTGTAAACACAATATTCAGAGTATCATGGGCAAGCATTTTGCTGAGAGTTGTTATAAAGATAGCGCTTCTGCCTATCGTTACGGGTATTGCTTACGAGCTTATAAGGCTTGCGGGAAAATATGACAATATTTTCACTAAGATAATCTCTGCACCGGGTCTGTGGATACAGAGGATAACTACAAGCGAGCCTGATGAAAGTCAGATAGAATGTGCGATCGCAGCACTGAAAGCTTGTATACCTGAAAATAAGGAAGATGACAAATGGTAAAAAAGAAACTGTTTGATAAATGTGTGGGACTGCTTGAAGAAAGCGGTCTTGGTGAGAACGCTGTCTGCGAGGTCACATGGGTGTTTGAAGATGTGGCTGAGGGGGATGATATCACTCCTGAGCAGGAAAAGCGTATAAGCGACATTGTCACACGTCGCTGTGATGGCTATCCTTTGCAGTATCTCCTTGGACAGTGGGAGTTTTATGGTCTGCCTTTCAAGGTGGGCGAGGGCGTGCTGATACCACGTCAGGACACGGAAACTATTGTTGACACGGCTTTGAAGATGTTTGCAGGCAAGAAGGATATCACTGTTATAGACCTTTGTTCAGGCTCGGGGTGTATTGGTATCACCCTTGAAAGGAAACTTGACTGCGGTCGGGCAGTGTGTGTGGAAAAGTCTGAAAAGGCGGCAGAGTATCTCCGTGAGAATATAAGTCTGAACGGCTCGGGGACTGAGATAGTCATGGGCGACGTTACAGACGAAAAGCTTGTGGAGGATATGCCTGAGGCTGACCTTATAGTGTGCAATCCCCCTTATCTCACAACAGAGGACATGGACGCTTTACAGCGTGAGGTCACTTTTGAGCCTGCGGAAGCTCTTTTCGGCGGTGAGGACGGCTTGGACTTCTATCGTGAGATAGTTCGCAAGTGGAAGAAAAAGCTTAAAAGCGGCGGCATTATGCTCTTTGAGATCGGTATCGGTCAGGAGGACGAAGTAATGCGGCTGATGATACAGCACGGCTTTAAGAACGTGAGATGCAGGAAAGACTTGTGCGGTGTTTACCGCTGTGTTTCGGGCATTTATGAGAAATAGTACGAAAATTTGTACAGATAGATAAATTGAGGTTACTGTACAGACAAACGGACAGTTAGTGTGATATGATATAGATACGGATAAAACACCGATAAGATAGGGAGGTCATATAAAATGGCGATAGACAAGAAGAAAAAAGATGCCGTTAAGGCGGTAGTAAAAATAACAGACGCAGAGGAAAAGAAAAAGGCTCTTGACACAGCGATAGCATATATTGAAAAGCAGTTCGGCAAGGGTGCGATCATGAAGCTTGGTGAGGCTAAGGCTATGGATATCGAGGCTATACCGACAGGCTCAATGACCCTTGATATGGCGCTTGGTATTGGAGGAGTGCCGAGAGGAAGAATTATTGAGATATACGGACCTGAGTCATCAGGTAAGACAACGGTCGCACTTCATGTTATCGCAGAAACGCAGAAAATGGGCGGTGAGGTAGCTTTTATCGACGTTGAGCATGCTCTTGACCCTGTTTATGCAGGTCAGCTTGGCGTTGATATCGACAATATGCTTGTTTCTCAGCCTGACAGCGGTGAGCAGGCTTTGGAGATAGCCGAGGCTCTGGCTCGTTCGGGTGCTATCGACTGTATCGTTATCGACTCTGTTGCGGCTATGGTAACAAAATCTGAGATAGACGGCGAAATGGGCGACACTCACGTTGGTCAGCTTGCAAGACTTATGTCTCAGGCTATGAGAAAGCTCACATCTGTTATCGCAAAGTCCAATACAACGGCTATATTTATCAATCAGGTCCGTGAGAAGATAGGTGTTATGTACGGAAACCCTGAAACTACCCCAGGCGGACGTGCTTTGAAGTTCTACGCTTCTGTAAGAATAGAGGTCAGACGTGGAGAGCAGATAAAGAACGGCTCTGAGGTCATTGGTAACAGAACAAAGTGCAAGGTGGTAAAGAACAAGGTAGCACCGCCGTTCAAGGAGTGCGAGTTCGATATCATGTACGGCAAGGGTATCTCCCGTGTGGGCGAAGTGCTTGACATGGCGGTCGATCTTGATGTGGTGAAGAAGGGCGGAGCTTGGTTCAGCTACAACGATATGAAGCTTGGTCAGGGACGTGACAACGCTAAGGAGTTCCTGCTGAACAATCCTGATATCATGGACGAGATAGAAGCCAAGATAAAGGAACATCAGGCGGAGCTTGTGCTTGCGGCGCAGAAAGATAAAAAGGCCAAGAAGCTTGAAGAAAAGGCTAACGCAGGTGCGGCGGCTCAGAGTGCAAATGAAGATATGGCTGCTGACAAGCCTGAAAAGAAGATACGCAAGGCGGCAAGCGACAAGTCTGTTGTGGCAAAGCCTGAGGAGGACTTCGAGGAGTTCGCTCCTGTTGACATAAGCGAGCTTGGTGACTGATAAATGCTTAAAATAACGGGCGTTTCAAAATACAAGGGCAGTACATACATGATAGAGTTTGAGGAGGGAGAAACGGCTTTTCTCAACTACGAGATAGTGTCTGCCTATGGTCTGAGAGCAGGGCTTGATATGCCTGAGTCTGCTTGGGAGAAGATAGTTTTTGACAACGAGTTCAGAAAGGCTAAGGAAAGGGCTTTGTATCTCCTTGATTACAGGGACTATTCCTATGTGGAGCTTTACAAGAAGCTTGAGAAAAATTACAGCGAGGAGATATGCGACGCTGTAATGGATAAGATGCTGGAGCTTGGGACGGTCAATGACAGACGGTATGCTCAGGGGCTTGCGAGGACTTATGTGGAAGTGCGTAAATACGGATATTACCGTGCTTATCAGCAGATGAGACAGAAAGGGCTTACGAAGCCTATAATAGAGGAAGCTCTGGAGGAATACAGCGAGGGTACATACGAGCGGCTGTATGAGCTTGTGGAGCGAAAGTATTTCAGATATCTTGACGGAGAAAAGGGTGACATAAAGGTAAAAAACGCCCTTGTGCGTTTGGGGTACTCATACGACATAATAAAAGAGGTGCTTGCTGACATAAAACAGGAGTACGGCGACGAATAAAGGAGCAAAGAATGAAAAAGATCATTTTTGCGGCGGCTATACTGAGTGCGGCGGTCATGGCAGGCTGTTCGCTGAGTTTTGACGGCACAGACAGCTCTCAGCCTGCGGAAAATGTTCAGGGCAGTGAGAACGCTGTGACAACGCAGGGAACTGATACGGAAAGCGAAGAAGCCGCTGACCCGCTTGAAGAGGCAAAGGACGTTGCGGCAATGTATCTTAAAGCCGCAAACGCTGAGTTTGACCAATCAATGGTTAAGCTTATGACAGACGATTATGCCGCTGACTATGAATATATGAAAAAGAACATGGGCGGAGACAATGAATACGGTGAGGACGAGCAGATAAGCGGAGTAAGATATAGCTTTGATAAGGATAAGTGCGGCTTTATCGACAAGGTGAACATCTCGGAGGAGTATTCAAAGGCGGCTGAGCTTTATGTGAACATAGCTTATGACAGCTCTGAGGGAGAGGTCACGTCATCGCAGTATATTCTTATGGTGCTTGACAAGGACAATGATTGGAAAGTTTGCTTTGCAGGCTCAAAGGCACAGGCATATGCAGACGGAATTATAACTGACGAAAACTCGGAAAAGGCAGAGGCTAACGCTCAGGCGGTATATGAGGCGGCAGAAAAGGCGGTCACGGAGCTTTCAAAAGACAAGAGCTACAAGTTTGAGTACATGAACTACATTTCCACAGAGACGGACAAGTTCATAGAAAAGATAAAGGAACAGCTTCCTGATGAGCTTAAGGATACATATTTCACTGTTTTTATTGATGAAGGAAAGCTTGATTATGTTGTTTGGTCGCAGGAAGCAGGGTCAGAGATAACTGTTACTTACCCCGAGAAGAAAAACTGACGGCGCAAAAGTGCTTGACAAAATAAATGGCGTGGTGTATAATATAGGTAACCACGAGATTGATTGTGTTCACAGTGACACACAAATGAAACCCCCGAAAGTTGCAGCTTTCGGGGGTTTCTCTTCGGGCTTGTCGGTACTATTTCTTTCTGCCAAACCACTTGGTAATTAGGTTACCAACCACACTACCCACGACAGAAAGCACGAGATCGATTATGTATATCACAGTTTCCACCTCCTCCCTGACGGAGAAGACCGACAAGCATATTATATCACATATTCTGCCTGACTTCAACATATTTTTACTAAATCAGGACGGGTTGACTGTAGACTGCGGACTTTGTGGAAATTTCATAAATATTTTGATTTTTGTCATACAATAGTGACTAAAAGGGCTTGACAAAACTGTGTAAAAGTGAGATAATAAGATAGATTATTGTGATACTTTATGCCGTCCGTTGGCGGTGTAGGATTGGAGATTTTTTCATGGCAACTAGAGTGGGAATGGTTTCTCTCGGATGTCCTAAAAATCAGGTGGACGCTGAGCATATGCTCTATGATCTGCGCAAAGAGGGTTTTCAGATAGTTTCTGACGCAGCCCTTTCTGATGTGGTCATTATAAATACCTGTGGATTTATCGAGTCGGCTAAACAGGAGGCTATAGACACTATACTTGAGTTCTGTACTCTCAAGCAGGAGGGCAGGATAAAGGCGGTAATAGCTACGGGCTGTCTTGCTGAAAGATACCGTGACGAAATGAAAAAGGAGATCCCTGAGCTTGACGCTGTTGTGGGAATAGGCTCTAACGGAAAAATTTGCGATATCATAAGAGAGATACTGCTGGATAAGCAGGCTGTCTGTTCTTATGGCGCAAAAACTGAACTTTCCATGGAGGGCGGAAGAATTATTTCTACTGAGCCTTTCTATGCGTATATAAAGATAGCCGAGGGTTGCAGCAACAACTGCACTTACTGCGCTATCCCGTCTATAAGAGGAAAATACAGAAGCAGACGCATGGAGGATATCGTCAAGGAAGCCAGATGGCTGGCTGAGAACGGCGTGACGGAGCTTGTAGTTGTGGCGCAGGATACCACGAGATACGGCGAGGATATATATGGCAAGTCTATGCTCCCTGAATTGCTCACGGCACTTTGTGAAATAGACGGCTTCAAGTGGATAAGGACGCTTTATTGCTATCCTGAGAGGATAACGGACGAATTGCTGGACGTTATCGCTAAAGAGGACAAGCTTGTAAAGTATCTTGATATGCCTATACAGCACTGCGACAAGACCATACTTAAAAGAATGAACCGCCATGGGGACAGAGAGACCCTTACGGCGCTTATAAAGAAGATAAGAGAAAAGATACCGAACGTTACGCTGAGGACAACTCTTATCACAGGCTTCCCAGGGGAAACTGAGGAACAGTTTGAGGAGCTTTGCGAGTTTGTAAAGGAAATTCGCTTTGAAAGGCTCGGCTGTTTTGCTTACTCGCCTGAGGAGGGTACGCCTGCGGAGAAGTTTGAAGATCAGGTGCCTTTAAAGGACAGAGAGCGCAGAGCGGAGATAATAATGGAAGAACAGATGATTATTTCCGACAGCCTTAATGAGGCTGCTCTCGACAGCGAAGTCGAGGTGGTTTGCGAGGGCTTTGACAGATATGCTGAGTGTTACTACGGCAGAAGTCAGGCGGACGCACCTGAGATAGACGGAAAGATATTCTTCCTGAGCGAGGATAAAGTTAGGGTCGGCGAGTATGTCAAGGTAAAAATTGACGATACTATGGATTATGACCTTATCGGCTCAAAAATGTAGATGAAAGGAACTTGATATGAACCTGCCAAATAAACTTACAGTGCTTAGAGTAATATTGATACCATTTTTTCTGCTGTTCGTGCTGCTTTTCAAGATACCGCATCACATGGTGTTTGCGCTTATCGTGTTCGCTGCGGCTTCAATTACAGACTGGTTTGACGGCAAGATAGCAAGAAAGCACAATCTTGTTACAACATTCGGAAAGTTTCTTGACCCGCTTGCAGACAAGCTTCTTGTTATGACAGCGCTTATCTGCTTCACATTTGAACGTTGGATAGACCCTGTTGCGGTGGTACTGATACTTGCGAGAGAGTTTATGGTAACGGGTCTTAGACTCGTTGTGGCAAGCGAGGGCGTTGTGGTCGCTGCAGGAATATGGGGTAAACTCAAAACTGCTTTCACTATGGTTGCTCTTATCGCTATAATGGTACTCCAGATCGTTAAGCCTGCGGAAAAAGGAAGCCCTGATTTCACTTGGGGAACACCGATATTCCTTGTTAACGAGATACTCATTTGGATAGCTGTTGTGCTGACAGTCATTTCTGGTGCAGTTTATCTCAAGGGATACTGGAAGTATATAGATTCGGGCAAATAATGTGGCCTGCCGACGTGTTGCGGCATATGATAACTTAATATATAAATGCGTATCAGCAAGAGTAGCTGTGAGGTAATTTTCAGAGAGGGGCCGTTTGGTGCAAGGCTTCAAGGACTTTCAGTGAAGTGCGGCTGACAGCAGGGAGCGAACAACGGCGAAAGCTTAGTATTCCTCTCCGTAGGGTCTGCGTTAAAGATATTGAGCTGTACAAAATTTTGTACAGGAAATCGGAGTGGGACCGTAGATCATAATCTGCCTCCGGAGTGGTGAAACGCCATTCCGGAGGTTTTTTCTTAGAAAGGGAGAGATAGATATGACGATTTTGGAAAATATAAAGCATGATATTCAGACTATAAAGGACAGAGATCCTGCGGCAACTAGCACGCTGGAGATCCTCACATATTCGGGGCTTCACGCTGTGGCTTTTTACAGGGTGTCGCACTGGTTCTATGTTCACAAGCACAAGGTCATCGCAAGATGTATTTCGCAGTTTGCAAGAATGTTGACAGGTATCGAGATACACCCAGGTGCTAAGATAGGCAAGGGTCTGCTTATCGACCACGGCTCGGG
>OHIC01001016.1_pt1 | contig 12618 bp, 6 predicted proteins | sample 1568171 | NCBI WGS metagenome assembly OHIC01 (sample SAMEA3879506, study PRJEB24766) | human gut metagenome | biome: human-associated habitat; feature: feces | place: USA | collected 1985/1987
AATCCGATTTTTGAATCAGATAATCACGGCTATGACACAAGAGATCTTACGAAGATCGACTGTCGCCTCGGAACGAACGAAGATTTCCAAACAGTATGTGAAACGCTTCATTCGCACAATATCAAGATCATGCTCGACGGGGTATTCAATCACGTCGGCAGAGGTTTTTGGGCATTTCAGGATGTGTTAGAGAAGAAATGGGATTCTCCGTATAAAGACTGGTTTTATATTAATTTTGACGGCAACAGCGCATATAACGACGGCTTCTGGTATGAAGGCTGGGAAGGACACTACGAACTTGTGAAGTTAAACCTGCAAAATCCTGCCGTCACAGACCATCTGCTTAGCTGCATAAAAATGTGGATCGAAACTTTCGGCATTGACGGACTGCGCCTTGATGTCGCTTATTCTCTCGATCATAACTTCATGCGCCGCCTCCGCTCTTTCTGCGAAGAGATTAAGCCGGGATTCGCTCTTGTAGGAGAAGTTTTATTCGGAGACTACAACCTGATCGTCAACAACGAAATGCTTCACAGCTGCACGAACTACGAATGTTACAAAGGATTATATTCCAGCTTTAACAGCATGAACTTGTTCGAGATCGCCCACTCATTAAACCGCCAATACGGACCGGAGCAGTGGTGCATTTACAGAGGAAAGCATCTCATGACTTTTGCAGATAACCATGACGTCACGCGGCTTGCTTCCATATTGACAAACAAGCGGCATATCCCCCTTGCTTACGGACTTTTGTTCGGTATGCCGGGTATTCCCTGTATTTATTACGGAAGCGAATGGGGAGAGGAAGGAACGAAATCACCTGATAATGATTATGCCTTAAGGCCTTGTTTCGATGCGCCTAAGCCAAACGATCTCACCGATCTGATCCGCCGCCTGATCGCTCTTCGCAGAGAAAGCGATGCGCTGTGCAGCGGTTCTTATCGAAATATCGTTATTACAAATCATCAGCTTATTTTCGAGCGCAAAACAGAAAAAGAGCAATTCCTTGTTGCCGTCAACGCATCCGACTGTGAATTCACAGCCGGACACCATGAGTTAAACGGCACATATGAACAGATCCTTTCCTTTGAAAACGAAACGATCACAAGCGGCAAGGACACTTCCGTACAGGAACTTAACGGACAGCTCGTCCTGCCCGCATACAGCATCCGGTATTTAAAAAGAGCTTTATAAAAGTCTTATATGATCCAGCGGGCATGGCTTCCATGGCCGCTTTTTGTCACAGTCAGCTTCCAGTCGATCTGCTCTTTCAATTCATTGACATGAGAAATGATACCTACAAGTCCTTTTTCTCCTGCAAGTTCTTTCAAGATACGGATCGCCCTCTCCCGCGACTGATCATCCAAAGAACCGAATCCTTCGTCTACGAACATCGTCTCCAAACTCACCGCTCCGGCTGTGTTCTGAATGATATCCGCAAGTCCTAACGCCATTGACAACGCCGCCATAAATGATTCTCCGCCTGACAGAGATTTTACGTCGCGGACAGAATCTGTCACCAGATCGTACACATCCAGATCTAATCCGGCCTGCCCCTGACTGCTTAAATCTTTCAATTCCCGACACTGCAGGATAAATCCTCCGGAAGTCATTTTGGCAAGCCTTCGGTTCGCCGCTTGTATGATCTGCCGGAAATACTTTCTCTGAACATACGTCTCAAAATCAAGCTTCACACTGCCTGTCAAACTTCCGTTCGCCGTCCTGCTCAGATTACCGACAACTTCATACTTTTCCCGAAGTTCCTCCTCTGCCGCAAAATACTTTTTAAGGCTGTCACAGGCGCTTTGATGGGTAATATTTTTCCCGTGAATCTCCAGTTTTCGCACATTCTTTTCTTTCAAAAGCATATCTGTCTCATTTTTCTTTCTGACGTCACTTTCCGTCTCCTGCCGCCTTTTACCGTTTAACTGACCTTTCAATGTCTCAACACTGCTTTTCTTTTGAACGACCAGACTTTCATACGTCTTTACTTGATCGTTCATCTGCCTCCAGCCTTCGATCCATTTTTTCGCCTCCCGGTATTCCTCCTGATCCGCAAACCGCTGCTTTCGTATCTCCTGACGAAACATTTCCTGTTCCTGCTCGAACCGCTCTTCCAGTTCCGTTTTCTGTAAAACCAGATTTTCCGCCCGCCCTGCCTGACGTTGGTTTTCTTCTGCAGTTTTTCTGTATGCGTCCTGAAGCTTTTTCAAATTCGATCTTTTTTGCGCAAGCAGGCTCTCATATTCTGCAAGCCGGTCTTCCGCCTGTTTTTCATCTTCCCGAGAATACCTTTCTCCAAAAAGCGCTTTTTCTTCTGTTTCAAATTGTGCGCGAACTTCCTGATATTTTTCCTGTGCCGCCGCTCTCTTTCGCTCCGCTTCATCACGGATCTTTTTCGCCTCTTCTACTGTCTTTTCATCGACTCCGCCTTCGGAAATTTTCGCCTTATGCGGATGATGCACCGACCCGCACACAGGACACGGAGAACCTTCCTTAAGTTCTTGTGCAAGAATCCCCGCCTGTTCGCCGAAAAAGATTCTGTATTTTTCTTCATAATCTTCCGACGCCGCTTTACACTGATCTATGCAGCGTGTCATCTGAACTGTCTGTTTCTCATACTCTGCTTTTAATTTCCGTACTTTTGCATATCTGGGAAGAATCTCACGCAAACGCACGATCTGTTCTCGAAGCTTCGGTTCGATCCGATCCATCTCACTCTCCGCCTGCTCCGCATCTTCTTTCAGCCTGTTCTCCCGCTTACTGTGCTCTTCCATCCACTCATTCAGAGTAACGATTTCTTCTTTGATCCTCCGTGCATCTTCCTTTGTACGAAGCGCCTGCACTTCCAATCTTCTCGCCTGTTCCGAACGTTCTCCCAACAGCGCGTGATTTTTCAAAAGCTCATATTCCGCGCTTTGTTCCTGCAGTCTTTTATATTCCGATTCTGTTCGCTCTAACAGACCGAAGATCCTGTTGATCTCCTCTTTCTTCCCGATCATAAGATGGAGCTGCTCCGATTCTTTCCGAAGCGCCGTTTCTTCGGCTTCCATCGTTTCGTACGCTTCTTTTCCTTCTTTTAATATCCGGCCGAGCGTTTCTGTTACAGCCTCTGCCGAGGGCATTTCCTGGGAAATCAAATCTTCCCACACCTTTTGCACCTTCGATCCGTCTGCATCGACGCGCTCCATCTCACGCCGAATATCGGCTTCATTTTCTTTTAACTGTATATACAATGCTTTTCCTTGCTCTTTTAATTGTTCCTGGACGTCTCTGTATATCTGCGTCTGAAAAATCTTGGAAAATATCTTCTTTCGCTCTTTTGATTCCGCATGCAGCAGCCGCAGGAAGTCTCCCTGCGCTATCATAGCGATCTGCGTAAACTGCCCGGCGTCTAATCCGATGATCTGCTCTATTTTCTGATCAACTTCACGCTTTTTCCCCTGAAACTCCTTCCCGTCGGGCATGATCAGGCTGACTTTTGACGTTTCCTTTACAAGGCGGATCTTTCCGTCTGCATTTTTCCGCTTTCCCGCGCGCATATATTCCGGGTTTCTTCGGATCGTATACTGCCCGTCCCGATATGCAAACGTATATTCCACGAATGTTTCCGCCTCGTCGTCGGCATACTGGCTTCTCATCATATTTCCGTCGCGCCGTCCGCCGCTTGTCCTGTCGTAAAGAGCATATGTCACCGCATCGAAGATCGTTGTTTTTCCGGCTCCGGTATCGCCGGTAACGAGAAACAGCCCGCCTTGAATTTTCGTAAAGTCAATCGTTTCCATACCGGAATAAGAACCAAACGCAGACATCGTAAGTTTGATCGGTCTCATCTTTCTTCTCCTTTCACATCATCAAAAATCTGCGTCATCATTTCCGCCTCTTCTAAAGACATCTTTCTTCCATGCATTTCTTCATAGAAATCCGAAAATGTTTCCAGTGGATTTTCCATGCGGATATCCTCATCCTTAAACTCAAGTTTTTTACGCGTCCGTTCATTATCCGTCCGCACTTCTAAAATACGGCTGTACACTTTTTCCAACTGTTCTTTCGGTCTATAAGGATCGATTTCGTCTGTAAGCGTCACGCTCACATAATCATCCCGCTTTTTCGGATCTGCCGAACTTAAGATTCCAGAAAGACATCCCCGCACTTTCTGTACGTCCCGCAGCGGATGAAGCGGAAATTTTTCGATTGTGACCGCCTCTTTTTTCTGCCCTATCGTCACAAGATGAAGAGACTTTTCTAAGTCCGCTTCACTGACCGAATATTTCAAAAGCGTCCCGCAATATCGAATATGTTCCGCCCCCACTCTCTGTGCCTTGTGCAAATGTCCAAGCGCCGCATAATCAAATCGGCTGATTGCGGAAATGTCTACATTATCAATTCCGCCGACACTGAAAAGTTCTGAATCACACGTTTCCGGAGTCTCGCCGTTTCCTGTATAAAACTGATGAGATACAAGTACGTTTCGCTCCGAAAAGTCGATATCCTCTCTCCTTAAAACCGCATCGACAGCCTCTGTATAACTGCCCGGCGTCTCGTTTTCACACAACAACCTTACATATCCCGGCTTCAAAAAAGGAAGCAGATAAAAATTCACCGGACCATACTCATCTTTTAATACAACTTTTTTCAAATGTTCTTTTTCCGTCTCAGGCGCTTTCCCCGCAATATAGATGCCGCGGCTTCCAAGCAGACGGCTGGCATAATCAAGTCTTTGCGCCGAATCATGATTCCCCGCGATGATCAAAATCGACACCTGAGGGCTTACCGATGAAAGCCGTGTCAGAAAATCGTCAAACACTGCGACCGCCTCTGCCGACGGAACAGATTTATCATAAATATCTCCCGCGATCACAACCGCATCCGGCCGAAGCTTCTCTGTATATCCGATCACTTCCTCCAAAATGTGTTCCTGATCTTCTTTCATATTGTAATGATAAAGATGTTTTCCGATATGCAGATCCGATAAATGTATAAATTTCATTTTACTGTTCCTTTCCGCTTCATCCTGATCGTTTTCTTTTTCTGCGAAAACACGCTTATTAAAGTTTCAGTTTTCTGTATCTGTCAAAGCAGGCAAAAATTTCCTGCGCTCTTGGCATCGCCATACATGCGATACTTGATCTGCTCTCACAGAGCGCATCAAGCGACTCTTTTTCTATAACTTTTTCCATCTCTGCGATCACTTGACGAAGATCTTTCTTTCCGTTCATAAGATGTTTTTGAGCATATCGCATACAATATCCGAGCGCTGTCACCTGTTCGCTGTCAACAATCTGTTCCACATAGCGAAGATCGATCATTTCTTTGTTGATCATGACAGCTTCTTTTCCCATCGTCTTCATCTTGATCCGGTCATTCCCCTTTAAATCTGCATTTGCGATCGGACATCTCTTAAAATCAGGCTGCCGCGCCGGCTCTTGAGAAAGACTGATCGCAGGAAATGCTTCCGCTTCCTTTTTCGCATATCCGGTAATATCTTTCGGCTCGTATCGATCCATCTGAAGGATCGTATCTGCAATATGGAAATAAGCTCCTGAACTTCCCGCTACGATCACGGTGGAAATCCCCTGTTTTTCATACAATTCTCTTATCCGCTCGATAAACGGCGTGATCGGCTCCATCTCCCGATGAATCACTCTTTGCATCAGTTCATCCCGTATCATAAAATTCGTAGCGCTTGTGTCCTCATCGATCAAAAAAAGAGAAGTTCCGGCTTCCATGCTTTCGATTACATTTGCCGCCTGAGACGTACTTCCACTGGCATCTTCCGTACAAAATAAAACCGTGTCCTTTCCATTTGGAAGATCGTTGATAAACATAGAAATATCCGTCTTTTTAATACTCCGCCCGTCCTCGGCGCGAATCTTTACCGCCGTATCGTCGGTGATCACATACTCCCGTCCGTCACCTGCAACATGCGGATAAACTCCTGTTTCCAACGCCTTTAACAGCGTAGATTTTCCGTGGTATCCCCCGCCCACAATAAGCGTGATCCCTCTTTTGATCCCCATTCCGCTTATGACTCCCGCATGCGGAAGTGTAATCGTCACTTCCTGCTCCTTTGGAGACTGAAACTTTACTGCGCCGCGCATCGGCTTAGACGAAACGCCGGACTCTCTCGGAAGAATGCTTCCGTTTGCCACAAAAGCGCAAAGTCCGAGTTTCGGAAGCTGATCTCTTATATACCTCTGATCTTCCGCAAGATCTATAATTTTACGCAGACGGGCCGCATCTGCATTTTTATAAAACAAAGAGGCCTTTACACATTCCGGCACAAACTGAAACAGGATCTTCTCAAGCTCCCGCGCATTGATCGTTCTTCCGTTTGCGGGAAAACCGATTTCCATCCGCAAAATGATATCTCCACTGTTCGGATCAAGTCTGCAGGCCGTACGTTCCAAAACTTCCTGCCCGCAGCGGCTTACAGCGATCATCCCACTTTTTCCCGAACCTTTTGCCTGAAAAGCAAACTGATCCGCCTTTTTTGCAAACTGACGCGTCAATTCATCCTGAAGCGCGATCCGCTGATCTTTCCCACAGTAAAGATCACTCGGAAATGCCGCTGCCTTTCCTTCTACATGTATGCTCACCTTTGACGGAGACGCAAACGGATCTCCCTGTACATGATCTATAGACAACACATATCCCGGAAACCGATATGTTCCTTTCGTATCTTTATAAGCAGGATATCCACGATGATCGATCCTGTTCAATAAACTTCTCAAATCTGCTGCTGACTGCATTTTCTCGATTCCTTTCTTCCACTATTTTCCCGCGCCGCGCATCGGCTTACGTTTTACGTTCTTTTACTCTGTCTGCCGTTATCTTAATGTTCTGATTTCACTGCCTGACAATATTCATACTGACGCTTTACTTCAACTTTAAAATCGTACATGAAAACGGGGCCATTTCCAACACATTTTCATATACTTCTCCACTTTCTGCATCAATCTGCTTTCCAATGCCTTCCAAACGAACCTGCCTGTCATTAAAATTCATCACAAAAACAAGACCTTTTCTTCCTGTCTCATCCTCTCTTTTTGCAGCCGTCACGCCATGGGGAAGTCGTTTTAATATGCGGTCGGCAGATGATGCTTCTTTCAACAATCCCGCCTTTATAAACACATCTTTATAAAATGCACTTAGAAACCTCTGATCCGATTCTGCCGAAAGATAATACGCCCTTCCGCTTCCATATGCATTTTCAGTTACTACCGGACATCCTTTATAAAAGTCTTTTTTATAAACAGAGTAAATTTCCGTCTTAGCTTTTGCATGAACGATATCACACATCGTATACGCCGGATATTCTTTTCCGTTATAATCAAAACAATTCTCAAACTCCTTTGACGGCGCGTCCATTTCTTCAGAAACCACCCCGAGTACATCTTCCAACGGATGCCGTCCTATAAAACAAAGATCGGTTTCATTTACAATCCCGCTGAAATACGTTGTCACATAAGTTCCGCCCGCTTCCACGAACGCTCTGACCTTTTCGGAATATCCCTTTTTATACATATAATTAAGTGGCGCCGCCAGAAGCCGATATCCCGAAAAATCATCGTCCATACTTACAAAATCAACGTCCAAGCCACACTCCCAAAACGCACGGTAGTGATCCGTCACACATTTCACATAATCAAGATCCTGACGCGGTCCGCTCGTGTCTTCTACAGCCCACCAGTTTTCCCAGTCAAAAACAATGGCCGCTTTCGCCCTGTTTAAAAAAGTTTTGATCCCGCCGCTTAAGTGCTCCAGCCGCTTTCCTACTTCCGTCACTTCTCGAAATGTTCTCGTATCAGAACCGTTCTTATGATCTACGACTGCTCCGTGAAATTTCTCATAGCCGCCCCTGCTCTTTCTCCACTGAAAATACTGAACCGAATCTGCTCCGTGCGCAACTGCCTGCATAGAAGAAAGCATGTGCATCCCCGGTCTTTTCAGCGGATTGTGAGAACGCCAGCTCACAGAAGAGGGCGTGCTTTCCATTAAAAGAAACGGCTCTCTTTTCAGACTTCTCATAAGAGCATTACCCGCAGATGTATATACCGCCTCCGGCACTTCATCTTTTCTCTCATGCCAAAACGGATAATTATCCCATGATATGATATCAACTGCATTTTTCAGAGTATTGTAATCAACTCCTTTGAAAAATCCCATCATATTCGTCGTTGTCGGAAGATCGGAAAATTCTCTCAATGCATCGGCTTCCATTTTGCAAAAATCTGTAATCTGCTCGGAAGAAAATCTCTTCCAATCTAAAGTCAACGCTGTCGTCAGACATTCGCCCTGCGGAGAAGGGCTGTGGATCTGATCCCAATCTGTATATTTGTGACTCCAAAATCCCGTCCACCACGACGCATTAAGCTTATCCAGTGTTCCGTACTTGTTTTTCAGCCATTCCCGAAACTTTTTCTGACATTTTTCACAATGACATGTGGAATCTTTGAAGTTTCCTCCGAACTCATTGGAAATATGCCAGAGGATCACATTTTCTTTCTTTCCGAATCGCTGCGCAAGAGCCCGGTCTATCTGCTTTACCTTCCGCCTCATGACCGGAGAGGAATAGCAGAAGTTATGGCGCTTCCCCGGCAGGTTTACCGTACCGTCCGCCTGCACCTGAAGCGTCTCGGGATACTTTTGTGTAAGCCAGTGCGGCATTCCTCCCGACGGAGTCGCCAAAACTACCTGTATCTTCCTCTCTCGGAGTTTATCTATAATTTCCTCCAGCCATTCAAACGTATAAACGTCCTCCTTAGGCTCTAACTCCGCCCAAGAAAACACTCCGAGCGTCACACAGTTTACATTTGCCTTATTCATCAACTTTAAATCTTCTTCCAATATCTCCGGATATTCGATCCACTGTTCCGGATTATAGTCTCCACCGTGTAATAAGTGTCCTCCTATCATAGTACAACCTCCTGTTTTCATTTCGGACAATGTGTGTTTTTGCCGCATTCCGGTAATAATACAGTCTCCAGCTCTTCTTTCTGCAATAAGTATGCCCCGAGATTTTTCAGATGTCAATTATAAAAAGAAACAGAGGCTTTCGGAATCATATCTCAAAAAGTCTCTGTTTCCACTTTATCGAAACATCGTTCGCAAGAACATTGTTTCTAATTATACTTCAAATATCAGATCTCCATAAGACGGCATCGGCCATGCCTCTTTATCAACGATCATCTCCAGCTTGTCGATCGGCGCACGCAGATCCTCCATTGCAGGGCACACTGTCTCATAATAATAAGCCGCTTTATCAGGACCGTCGTCCATGGAAGAAGCCGTCTCCGTCACTTTCTCAAGCTGTGCCTGAGCGCGGCTTGCTTCTTTGAGCAGCACGGTAATCTCATCAAGCGTCGCAAGCTGAACACTGGCATCCACACCTGCGGCTTTTACCGAATTAACCGTATCCGCCAGCGTCTTTGTATATTTAATGATCGCCGGAATAAACTGTTTTCTTCCCATATCGATCATCGTACGAGCCTCGATATTGAGCGCCTTTGAATAATTTTCATAGCGAATTTCCGCGCGGGATTCAAGCTCTGTGCGTGTAAATACTCCGAATTTCTCAAAAAGTTCTACCGACTTATCAGATACAAGCGCCGGGATCGACTCAACCATAGACTTAATGTTTGGAAGTCCTCTTCTTTGCGCTTCTTCTACCCATGCCTGTGAATATCCGTCTCCGTTAAAAATGATCTTCTGGTTCTCGATCGCATATTCCTTGATCAGGTCATGGATCGCTTTTTGAACGTCATCCGCCTGTTCCATAACATCACATGCTTCCGAAAACGCTTCCGCCACGATCGTATTGAGCACAATATTGGCAGATGCGATCGAGTCTCTCGAACCTACCATACGGAATTCAAATTTATTTCCCGTAAATGCAAACGGAGAAGTTCTGTTCCGGTCTGTCGCATCTTTCATCAGATCAGGAAGAGTACGCACACTCGTCTCCAGCTTTCCGCCTTTCAAACTATGTGTCGCCTCCCCTGTACTTACAAGCTGATCGATCACATCCTCGAGCTGCTCTCCAAGGAAAACGGAAATAATTGCCGGAGGCGCTTCATTTGCCCCAAGCCGGTGATCATTTCCCGGATCAGCCGCAGATTCTCTGAGAAGTTCCGCGTGTCTGTTGACCGCTTTCAAAACACATGTCAGAACAAGAAGGAACTGAATATTCTCATGCGGTGTCTTTCCCGGTTCGAGCATATTGATGCCATCGTCTGTTATCAGCGACCAGTTATTATGTTTTCCCGATCCATTCACCCCTGCAAACGGTTTCTCATGGAGCAGACATTTCATTCCGTGCCTGCTTGCCACCCGTTTCAAAGTCTGCATCACGATCTGATTATGGTCTACCGCAATATTCGCTTTTGCATAGATCGGAGCAAGCTCATGCTGAGCCGGCGCAGCCTCGTTATGCTGAGTTTTCGCCGTAACGCCTACCTTCCAAAGTTCTTCGTTTACATCTTTCATAAACGATGCGATTCTCTGTCTGATCGTTCCGAAATAGTGATCGTCCATCTCCTGACCTTTCGGAGGCATCGCGCCAAACAGCGTCCTTCCTGTATAGATCAGGTCTTTTCTCTGAAGAAACTTTTCTGAATCTACAAGGAAATATTCCTGTTCCGCACCGACAGACGGCGTCACTTTCTTTGAAGTTGTATTTCCGAATAAGCGAAGCAGACGCATTGCCTGCGTATCGAGCGCTTCCATCGAACGAAGAAGCGGTGTTTTCTGATCAAGCGCCTCTCCGGTATAAGAACAAAATGCAGTAGGGATGCACAGGATCGCGCCTGCCGCGTCTTCTCTTATAAATGCCGGAGAAGTACAATCCCACACTGTATACCCTCTTGCCTCAAACGTAGCTCTTAATCCTCCTGACGGAAACGAGGAAGCATCCGGTTCTCCTTTGATCAATTCTTTTCCCGAAAAACTCATAAGAACTTTTCCACTTGGCTGGGGAGCCGATATAAATGAATCATGCTTTTCTGCCGTAACGCCTGTTAAAGGCAGGAACCAGTGTGTGTAATGCGTCGCGCCTTTTTCAATCGCCCACTCTTTCATCTCATGAGCTATGACATCGGCCGTCTCCAGATCAAGTTCCCTGCCCTCTTCGATCGTGTGCTTCAGATTTTTGTAAATCTTTTTCGGCAGACGCTCTTGCATCACTGTATCGTCAAAAACATTCTGTCCAAAAATTTCAGCTACATTGATTGCTTCTGTACTCATAATTCACCTTTCCTTCCTACCTTTTAACAAGACTGCATGAACGCTTTTTTGTATCAGACTACTCTATGTATTACTGCTTTTACAATATAATACAAAAAAGATTATGGCATACCATAAATCACCGGAAGCACCGAAGAGAACATTCCGGGATCGTAAGCAGCCGCCAAGATCTCTGGCACTCCCGTGCTTTAGCTCGTTGCTATTACAAAAAGGGCACTCCATGCTATGCTGGAACGCCCCTGTTCATGTCTCTGTCAGTCAGTATAACTCCGCCAACTAAAAAAGGCAAGTATTTTTTTGAAAAATTCAGCCGCCGAAAGCAGACGTCAGATATGCTGCGCCGCTGCTTAAGCTTGTCCGATAGAACCGAATAATTCCATTTTCTCTTTTACAGTAGCCATGATTGCGTCTGTACCCGGTTTAAGAAGTTTACGCGGGTCAAATCCTTTTCCTTCAAGGTCTTTTCCTGCTTCGATGTACTTTCTTACGGCAGCAGCGAAAGCAAGCTGGCATTCTGTATTGACATTAATCTTTGCAACGCCGAGGCTGATTGCCTTTTTGATCATATCTTCCGGAATACCTGTGCCTCCGTGAAGAACGAGCGGCATATCGCCTGTAAGCTGCTGGATCGCATCCAGAGTCTCAAAACTTAATCCTTCCCAGTTCTCCGGATATTTTCCGTGGATATTTCCGATACCTGCTGCAAGGAAATCGATTCCGAGATCGGAAACCATCTTACACTCCTGCGGATCGGCACACTCGCTCCGTCTTCCTCTCCGCCGATAGAACCGACTTCTGCCTCGATGGACATGTTCTTCTCATGAGCGATCTTAACGAGCTCTTTTGTCTTCTCTACGTTCTCCTCGATCGGATAATGTGATCCATCGAACATGATAGATGAGAATCCTGCTTCGATACACTTCATACATCCTTCGTAGCTGCCGTGATCAAGATGCAGAGCAACCGGAACTGTGATTCCGAGTTCTTCCAGCATTCCGTTTACCATGCCTACAACTGTCTTATATCCTGTCATATATTTTCCGGCTCCTTCAGATACACCGAGGATTACCGGAGAGTTGCACTCCTGTGCTGTAAGAAGAATTGCTTTTGTCCACTCAAGGTTGTTGATATTGAACTGTCCTACTGCATAATGTCCTGCTTTTGCTTTTTGAAGCATTTCTGTTGCTGATACTAACATATTGTTTTCCTCCAATTCTCTTCTCCGCGCAGATACATCTCATAAGCAAGCTGCATCTGACCGAAAATGTTAATTTAAGCTCTGCGTTCATTATAGCTTATCTCTTAAAAAAAGACAATCAAAATTCGATTTATATTACAGACGTCACGAATGAAATTTCAAATAACGCTCTCATA
>OHIC01001030.1_pt1 | contig 12487 bp, 10 predicted proteins | sample 1568171 | NCBI WGS metagenome assembly OHIC01 (sample SAMEA3879506, study PRJEB24766) | human gut metagenome | biome: human-associated habitat; feature: feces | place: USA | collected 1985/1987
CAACGTGATCCGTGGAGATGGTGATGCCGCGTTCGCGTTCTTCGGGGGCGGCGTCAATCTGATCATAGCCGCGTGCTTCGGCGAAACCCTTCTTAGCGAGCACTGAAGTAATGGCGGCGGTAAGGGAGGTTTTGCCGTGGTCAACGTGACCGATGGTGCCCACGTTCACGTGGGGCTTGTTGCGCTGGAATTGCTCTTTAGCCATAATATTATGTTTAGGTTTGGGCTGCTATGGGTCTAGCTTGAAGATGGAGCTTCTGGCGGGAATTGAACCCGCGACCTCATCCTTACCAAGGATGCGCTCTACCCCTGAGCTACAGAAGCATAGACTTCTTCCGCCTTTCGCTGCTCCTAGAGAAGTCGTAAATCCGCCCAAACCTGCGGTTCTAGCGGATAAATAGCATCCTCCCGTGTTGCCTGACGAAAAGCGGACGCTATGTTACGTTTTTAGATGCGGGATGTCAATGAAAACATGAACATTTTTTCAGCTTTATGCCGCAAATACAGGGAGTCCATGTATAATATATTTATCAGGAATGTGTTGAATGTTTGGATCTGTTTAAATCCTCCGTCAATTTAAGATTGGGGTCAACGTCTTCATCCAGAGAGTGGAACAGTCCTCTGCGGGCTTTGAGACAGGTGACATAAGCGATCATGGCGGCATTATCCGTCGTCAGGTCGAAGTCCGGGAGAACCAGTTCCACTTTTTCACGGTCACAGGCGGTTTTCAGGCGGGAACGCAGCTCCCTGTTGCAGGAGACGCCCCCGGAGATGGAAAGGGTGCGGTGACCGGAGGCGCGCAAGGCTTTCAGCGCCTTGTGAATCAGGACGTCCGTCACGGCCCGCTGGAAAGAAGCGCAGAGGTCGCGCAGAGTTTGCCGGGTCAGGCCGTGAGGATCGCCGTTTTTCGTAATTTTGGGCAGTGTATAGAGAACGGCCGTTTTCAGGCCGGAGAAAGATACGTTGGCTGTATGCTCCTTCATCAGGGCCCGGGGGAAAGAAAAGGCTTCCGGGTCGCCTTCCGCCGCCAAGCGGTCGATTTCCGGCCCTCCGGGATAGGGAAGGCCTAGCATTTTGCCTACCTTGTCAAAGGCTTCCCCTGCTGCGTCGTCCAGAGAGCGGCCCAGCAGGCGGTAGTTCCCTACGCCGCGCACATCCACAAAAAGGGTGTGACCTCCGGAAACGACCATGCCCAGATGGGGAACGGGACCGCCGGGGCGTTTGAGGAAGGGGGAAAGCAGATGGCCTTCCAGATGATTGACGGAGACGAAGGGCCTGCCCGATGCCAAAGCCAGAGCCTTGGCCGTGCTGTTGCCTACCAGAAGCGCAGCTACCAGGCCGGGGCCTCCCGTAGCGCCGAAGACGTCAATGTCCGCAGGAACTGTTCCGGCTTCGCGGCAAGCGGTCCGGATGATTCCGGGAAGATCCGCTGAATGGTTGCGGGAAGCCAGTTCCGGCACTACGCCGCCGTGCTGGCGGTGAATGGCAATTTGGGAGGAGATGACGGAGGAGAGTATTTCCGGAGCTTTTTCCTCTCCGGCAGAACGCAGGATGGCGACTGCCGTTTCATCACAGGAGGATTCTATTCCCAGAACGGTAAGGGATTCCGGCATGGAGGAAGAACAGGGAGGGGAGGTTAGGAGGCCTGGTGGATTTGGGCCGGCTTGTTGCCGGTAACCGTTGCCCTGGTAATGGTAACGGTATCCGCATTCTTCATGCTGGGCACTTTGTACATGACGTCCAGCATGAGGGTTTCAAAGATGGAACGCAGAGCGCGGGCTCCCGTGCCGCGTTTCATGGCTTCGGCGGCCATGGCTTTCAGGGCGTCCGGCTGCACGTCCAGTTTGGCGCCGTACATGGCGAGCAGTTTGGAATATTGCTTGACCAGGGCGTTTTTGGGTTCCGTAAGAAGGCGGACGAGCTGGTTTTCATCCAGCTTGGAGAGCGGACAGAAGATGGGCAGGCGTCCCACGAATTCCGGAATCATGCCGAAGGAGAAGAGGTCTTCCGGCATGGCCTGTGCCAGTATTTCCTCTTCCGAATATTCCTTGCGGTCGCGTTGTTCCGTGATGGCTCCGAATCCCATCTGGGTGGCGCCGAGGCGTTTGCGGATGATGTCTTCCAGGCCGACGAAAGCGCCGCCCACAATGAAGAGGATTTTTTCCGTATTGACGCGGATGTATTCCTGTTGCGGGTGCTTGCGGCCTCCGGTGGGAGGAACATTGCAGATGGTGCCTTCAATGATTTTCAGCAGAGCCTGCTGCACGCCTTCCCCGGAGACGTCCCTCGTAACGGAGACATTTTGTGTTTTGCGTCCGATTTTGTCGATTTCATCCACATAGATGATGCCCTGTTCCGCTTTCGCTACATCAAAGTTGGCAGCCTGAAGCAGGCGCAGGATGATGTTTTCCACATCTTCTCCTACGTAACCGGCTTCCGTCAGCGTGGTGGCGTCCACAATGCAGAACGGGACGTTGAGCATTTTCGCCAGCGTTTTCGCCAGCAGGGTTTTCCCTGAACCGGTGGGGCCGGCCAGCAGGATGTTGGATTTTTCAATTTCCACATCGTCCAGGGACTTGTCTTCCAGCATGACGGCGCTTTGGCGCAGGCGCATGTAGTGGTTGTACACGGCTACGGAAAGCACTTTCTTGGCGTAGTCCTGCCCGATGACATACTGGTTGAGCGTGGCGCACATTTCTTCCGGGGTGGGCAGCGGGCCTTCGTAGGAGGCCGGGCCGGCCGCCGTTTCCCTGAGCATGTCCGCGGCTGCCGCCTTGCGGGCTTCCGCCTGGCACATGGCGTACGCGGAGGGTTCCATGTTCAGGATGCCGCGGATGAAACGGGTTGCCATCGGAAGGCCTGTGTCCTTCACAATCATGTTGACGCAAATTTCAACGCAATTGTTGCAGATGTAAAAGTCTTCCGCAATCTGGATGAGTTTGTCCACCTTGTTCCCGGGCTTGCCGCAGCAGGAACAGGCAGGAAGATGAGGGGTGGAACCGGACATGGTTTTTCAGGTAGAGAGAGAGAAATGGCGGAGGGAAAGGGTCAGGCCTTGGTCTTTTTCTTGTCGCCCTGGTCATCAGAGTGATGCGCCAGAATTTTATCAACCAGGCCGTAGGCCACGGCTTCCTCAGCAGTCATGTAGTTGTCGCGGTCAGCATCCTTTTCAATTTGCTTTTCCGTCTTACCGGTATGTTTGGCCAGAATGCCGTTGAGGCGTTTTTTGAGGTTGAACATGAAGCCGATGGTGCGTTCCACATCTGAAGCGGTTCCCTGGGCACCTCCGGAAACCTGGTGAATCATAACGTGGGAGTTCGGCAGACAGAAGCGTTTGCCGGGAGTTCCTGCAGCCAGAAGGACGGAACCCATGGAGGCCGCTATGCCCAGGCAATATGTATTTACGTCACAAGAGACGTAAATCGCGAGACCCGCCGTGACGGATCCTCCGGGGGAGTTGATGTAGACGTGGATGTCTTTTTTCGGGTCAGCCATCTGAAGGAACAGAAGCTGGGCAATGACGGAATTCGCCACATCGTCGTCAATAGCGGAGCCGATGAAGATAACGCGGTCTTTCAGGAGACGGGAGTAAATGTCAAAGGCGCGTTCGCCGCGGCCGTCCTGCTCCACCACCATGGGCACATAATAGGAGTTTGCGGGGGTTGATTTGGAAGATTGGTCTTGAAACATGTTTATGGAAGATTGGATGTTGTTTTTTCAATGTATGTTACCCGTCCGCAGGACGCAAAACGGGGGAGTCGGGCATGTGTGCGCCAACTCCCCCTGGTAAGGTGTTTTGTGCAGAGGAGGGGTTACTGCTCGTCTACCGTTACTTTGGCCTCTTTTGTCAGGAAGTCCAGAACCTTGGCTGTCAGCAGGCTCATTCTGATGCCATGCACACGGCCTTCGCGCTGGAGTTCGCGAATGTAGGATTTGAGGTTCTTTTTCTGCTGGCGGGCCTGGCGGGCCACTTCGTTGTAAAGCTCCATTTCCGTGACGGCAATTTTTTCTACCTGCGCCACTTCCTGAAGCATGAAGAAGACCTTGAGGTTGCGCTTGGCCTCCTGTTTGGCTTCTTCCCGGGCTTCCTCCACAAACTTATCCATGTCTGCCGGGGCATTTCCGCTGTACATGGCCTGCTGCATTTTCTGCTGGAGGATGCCGTACACTTCACGTTCTACGACAGCTTCCGGAAGGTTGAAGTCAAGCATGTCCGCCAGCTTTTCCGTGATCTGATCGGCCTTGGCTTCATCAATTTGCATGGCTTTGCGCTGGGCCAGGTTTTCCTTCAGGGCAGTTTTCAATTCTTCCAGGTTTTTGCCGGGAAGAACTTTTTCCGCAAAAGCGTCATCCATGGCCGGAAGCTGTTTTTCCCGTACTTCTTTCACAGTGGCATGGAATACGAGTTCCTTGCCGCGCAGCTCCGTAATTGGGAAGGTATCCGGAATCGTGACGGTGATATCCTTGCTGTCACCGGCATTCAGGCCTTCCAGGGCAGAGGCGAAGCCGGGCAGAAATTGATCGTCTTCCACCTTCATCCACTGGCCGTCACGGCCTTCCAGGAAGCCTACGGGTTTGCCTACGGCTTCCGCTACGGGCTTGCCGTCCAACGTGGTTTTGAAGTCGATAATCGCTACGTCGTCTTTTTTGGCAGCGCGGTCCACAGGGGTGAATTCCGCGATTTGTTCAGCCAGGGAGTTCAGAGCTTCCTCTACGTCTGCTTCCGTTACTTCGGAAGAGGGAACCTTGACTTCGATGCCTTTGTATTCCGGCAATTCAAATTCGGGAACCACGGTCATCGTGCTGGTAGCGGTGTAGTTGCCCTGGTCATCCAGAGATTGTTCCGGCTTTCCGAAGTTGAGCACTTTCAATTTGGGGTTTTCTTCCAGAGCGGTGGAGCAGGCCGTTTCAAAAAGGGTGTCCAGCAGTTCTTCTTCAATTTCTTTCTTGAAGCGCTTTTCAATGATGGACTTGGGTGTTTTGCCGGGGCGGAAGCCGGGAAGCTTGGCTTTGGCGGCATAGGAATCTACAATGGAGGCGCGGCGCGCAGCCGTGGTTTCTGCGGGGATGGAAGCTTTCAGCGTGGCTGTGCAGTCCGGTTGAATATCAACGTTGATTTCCATAAATAATACGGTCAGTGTTAATTGAAAGTGGTTCTGTTTCAGCTCCGGGATGGCGGCAGCGGTCAAAACACGAGCGGCGACAACTTTAATGAGAGGGTATCTGGAGTGCAAGCTATTGCACGGGAATGACACAATTGTCCTCCTGAGCGCGCATGCGCACGCGGCGTAAGAAATACGGGGCAACTGTGTTCTACGCGGAATCACGTCTTGACTATGCAAGAGGAAAAGTCCTTTATATCCCAAGCATTAAGTTCAGCGCTCATGATCCGTCCCGTTTTTTTGTGTGTTTCCTTTCCCTTGATAGCGTGTTCGGCTGTTTTGGCCCAGGATGAAACTTCCCTTAACAGAGGCGCCTATGGTTCCGTGATGACTCCGGAACAGGTAATGCGGGAACTGGGGCCGGGCACGGGGCTTCTTCCCGGTGACCAGGCGTATGAGGGGCGGCCTGTGAAGAGCGTTTCCGTGCGGTACAGAAGCACCGGCAAGACCGTGTCCGAAGACCGTCTGAAAAATTTGCTGGCTACGCAGCCGGGCACCAGTTATTCCCCGGAAGTGGTTAACAAGGACTTGGAACGGTTGTTGGAAAGCGGTCTGGTAGGCGGCAATACAACAGTAGCCGTGGAGCCTTCCGGCGACGGCGTGGCGGTGGTGTTTGAAATGGCGGCCCAGAATCTGCTGGGCGGCGTGGGGTTCCGCGGCAATACCGCGTTCGACAACAGGGACCTCTCCGAGGAATGCGGGCTGAAGGGGGGGGAAGCTCTCAGCGACAAGGCCCTGAGCAGCGCTATTGCCAAGCTGCGCACTTATTACCAGGAAGCCCGATATCCGGATGTACGTGTTTCCTATTTTTACCAGAAAACGGAACGGCCCGGCTTTGTGGATGTGGTCTTCGACATTAACGAAGGAAAGAAGGCCAATATTATCAAGATTGACTTTGTGGGCAATGAACACATCAGCGCCAAGGATCTCCGACAGGTGATGAAAACCAAGGAGAAGGGCTGGCTGACCTGGATTACCAAATCCGGACGCATTGACCGTGAACAAGTGGAGGACGATCTGGCGGAATTGGTGACTTATTACCGTAATAAAGGTTATCTGCGCGTCAAGCTGGACAAGGTGGAATATTTTGACGCCGGCAAAGGCAATGAGCACAAGCTGACGATGAGAATTACCCTTACCGAGGGGCGCCGCTACAAGGTCAACCAGGTTGCCTTCGGCCCCACCAAGGTGTTTACGGCCCAGGAACTGATTCCCGGCCTGAGCATGTACAACGGGGATACCTATTCCGCCCAGAAAGTGGCCGACGACGTGACGATGATCCGCCGTTATTACGGTTCCCGGGGGTATGCGGACGCCTCCGTGCGTCCGGACATTCAGGAAGTGGGCGTTGATCCCAAGACAGGTTACGGACAAATCAACATCGTGTACCATGTGACGGAAGGCAATCCCTACCGCGTAGGCAATATCCGCCTGACCGGGAATAACCGCACGAAGGATTACGTCATCCGCCAGGAACTTCCCCTCCAGTCCAATGACCCCATGAACGCCGTGGATTTGGATACCGCCCAGAAGCGCCTCCAGAACCTGAACTATTTTGACATGGTGGACGTAGCCCAGGTGGGATCCACGCGGCCCGGCTACCGTGATATCAATATCGAGGTGGCGGAAAAACGTACGGGGTCCCTGAATATCGGCGTGGCATTTTCCTCTATTGAAAGCGTTTACCTGTTCGCAGGCATCACCCAGTCCAATTTTGACATGTATGACTGGTCCTCTTTCGTGGGCGGCGGCCAGCGTTTCGCGATTAACGCCCGTGTCGGTTTTGAAACGCAGGATGCCAGTATTTCCTGGGTGGATCCGTGGTTCCTGCACCGCAAGCTGGCCTTCGGGACGGAAATCTTCTACAGCAATTCCACATATTTTTCCGATTATTACGACCAGCAGAACTATGGCTTTGCCATTTCTCTCCGCAAGCCGATCGGGGAACTGGATTACGTGAAACTGGAATACCGCCTGGAACAGTACCGTATTGACGCCGAAGGGAACGCCCCTATCTTCTTCTGGCAACAGGACGGAGACTACCTGCGCAGCCATGTGGAACTTTCCTACACCATTGATACCCGCGACGCGCAGATTTTTCCCCGCAAGGGAGGCAAATTTGAAGTGCTGGCCGGTTATTCCGGCCTGGGCGGCGATGTGCATACATACAATTTCGGCGTGAATGGCTCCTATTACTGGAATTTGCGCGGAGACACCATTTTCAGCATCAATGCCGGTGCGGCTACCGTGGATTCCTATGGCAACCACGATGTGCCCATTTTTGAGCGCCTCTACCTCGGCGGGCCATACAACATGCGCGGTTTCCGTTTCCGGGACGTGGCGCCGTACAATCCCGCCCTGAGCGGTGATGAGACGATGGGCGGCCGTTCCTCCTTCTTCTGCCAGTTTGAATATTCCATTCCTGTGATTGAAGAAGTGCGCGTCGCGGTGTTTTATGACATCGGTTTTGTCAACGGAGATTCTTTTGACTTCAGCACGTCCAAAATAGTTTCCGACTACGGGATCGGCCTGCGCCTGAACCTGCCCATCGGTCCGCTGGCAGTGGACTATGCCATTCCGATTCAGAAGAACAACGCCATTGACCGCGGAGGACAATTCCAGTTCTATCTCAATTATTCCTATTAATTACGTTTGATAATTTCTCTACCGTTTGACGACATGAGTAATTTCCGCATTTTTATCCTGGCGTTTCTGGTGGTGGTGCTGGTCGTTCTGGGAATGATTTATGTGAATATTTCTTCAAGAATGGATGTGATTCAGCAACAGCAGCAGATGGCCTCCGCTCCGGTACCTGTCAATCCCTCCCCGTATCTTCCGATGCCCACGCAGGCTCCTGCCTCCGCCGTTCAGCCGGTGGTGGTGGCGGATCCTGTGGTGAGCGAGGAACTGGCTCATGTCTCGGCGGAGCTGGAACGGATGAAGAAGGAGAATGAAGAACTGAAGAAGCGTCATGCCCTGGCGGAGGAAGAACGCGATTTGTTGGAACGTCAGAGCATGGAAAAGGGAGATCCCCGGCTGCAATGGCTTAATGAAATCAAGGATGCGGAGCAGGTGGGCCGTGTGACGGAATACTACCGTGACGCCAACCTGGTCCTGTTCCAGTCCATCGGCCAACCTGACTTGAAAGTGGGGCAGGAACTGGGAATCCGCAGACGCGGGAGCATTTTCGTATCCCTGATTATCGACGGAGTTGACCCGGACGGGAAAGTGTTCCAGTCCTACGTGAAGCGTAATACGCTTTTTGATAATAATGACAAGGAACCTATCAAGCCGGGGGATGAAGTCATTGTTCCGCCTGCGAGCTGGCAGGAAAACATGACGGAAGAAGACAAGTCCGGTATGGTTTCTCCCTCTGCCCCCGTCCCCGTGGAAGCTCCCAAACCGGTGATGATTCCCATGGAGCCGTGATGCGGATCCGTATTTAGCCAAGCCAAGTAAAGAGAAGTGCACCTGAGAGAAAGATTGCAATCGGGCGCCGGTCCCAGCCTGTCCTTTGAATTTTTCCCGCCCAAAAACGAGCAGGCAGCATCGGCCTTGTACCAGACTATCCGTGAACTGGAGCCTTACCGCCCCAGTTTCGTCAGCGTGACGTATGGTGCAGGGGGCTCCACCCGCGAGCTTACCCGCGAAGTGGTGTTGCGCATCCAGCATGAATCCCGTATTCCTACGGTGCCCCACCTTACTTGCGTAGGGCATAGCCGGGAGGAGGTATGGAATATCCTGGACCAATACGCCCGGGCTGGAGTGCGGGCCGTTCTTGCACTTCGGGGAGATCCTCCCCGGGGAGCGAAGGATTACAACCGCGATGCGGATGTTTTTCGCCATGCGGCGGATCTGGTGACGTTTATCCGTGAATATAATGAATCCGGCCGTCACCCGGATCCGGATGGATTCGCCATAGGCGTGGCCGGCTTCCCGGAAGGTCATCCGGCCACTCCCAACCGTCTGCGCGAGATGGATTTCCTGAAAGCCAAGGTGGATGCCGGCGCGGATTATATCTGCACCCAGCTGTTTTTTGACAATCATTCTTTCCTGGATTACCGGGAACGCTGTCTGCTGGCCGGCATCAAGGTGCCTATCCTGGCGGGAATCATGCCTGTGACCAGCCTGTCCGGCATGAACCGCATGGCAGAGCTTTCCGGAGGCACCTGTTTTCCGGCCAGGCTGCTTAAGGCGCTGAAGCGTGCGGGTTCCAATCCGGACGCTATTCAGGAGGTAGGCATCCAATACGCCTCCAGCCAGTGCGCCGAACTGTTGGATTCCGATGTGGACGGCATTCATTTTTATACGCTTAACCAGAGCCGGGCAACGCGGGAAATTTACAGGAATCTGGGACTGAAGGATTCCCTGCAGCTTTTGGAACATGGCGAAGATAAGTAAAAAGCTGATTGATTTGGTTGGGACAACACGGTAGAACCCTCTTCAACATATTATGGATATCAAGGATATTAAACGGGCCATGGACAATATGCCGATGGGCGACGGAAGTGCGTTTGCGGAAATTTCCGTCGGCCCGGCCAAGCATGAACAGTTTTTGGATGAACATTACGGCAAGGTTGCGCTGGTTGTGTTGCTATGCGTCCTTGGGGCTGCCGGATGGATTATTTATAATGGCGTGCAGGATTCCATGGAAAGAAAGGCAGGCGCCGCTCTGGTGGCCGCTATGCCGGAATCCCCGGCAACCGGGGAAATTTCCCTGGACGAACAGGGGCTTCAGCAGGTGGTGGCTGACTTTGACAGTTCCCGCGCCGCCGTCACTGCCTCTTACCTTCAGGCCATTGCCTTGTGGAACGCCGGCAAGGAGGATGAAGGCGTGGCCAAAATGAAAGCTTTTATTGATTCCGCTCCCACGGAGGAATGGAAAGCCCAGGCTTCCGTTACCCTGGCCTGCCGTCTGATGAACCGGGGGATGAGGCGGAAGGGTTGTTCCGTTCCGTGGTGGATGCGGGAGATCCTACTTTTTCCGGTTTTGCCACCATGTGCCTGGGGGACATTGCCCGGGCTAAGAAAGACAATGCCGCCGCAGGCGCCTTTTACCGTGAACTGGCGGAGAAATTTCCGGCCAGTGCATTTGCCTTGCAGAGCGGAGGCTACCTGCTGCGCAAGAGCCTGTTTGATATCCAGAGTCCCGTTCGTATTGAGCCTGTGGTAGAACAGAAGTAATCCTACGGACGTTTCCGAAGTTTTCCGGAAGATGAACGCTTTTTCCATCCGCATGTCTGTTTTTTTACAGTGCATGCGGATTTCCGTATTCAGGAACGCCGGAACAGGGGGGTAATGAAAAGCCTGCTGCGCGCGTAGCTGTTATGATTCCGGGAATTCCGTTCAGGACTGTGACATATTTAAACAAATCATCAAGGGATTCCGCGCTTACCGGATGTAACCGGGCTGCCGGTGTTAATCCTTATTTTTTATCTCATGAACAGGCATATTAAATCATTCTGGCTTCTTCCCCTGGCGGGAATGACGCTTTCTTTCATGCCGTCCTGCACGACGGACAGCTACGGGAACAGTTCCGTAACGCCCGGTGGAGCCGCCGCCATCGGTGTGGGGGCGCTGGCTGCCGGCGCTGCTATTGGGGCGGCTGTCCAGCATGACCGTGACAAGGACAGGTACCGCAATGACTGGCGCCACCATAATCCTCCTCCTCCGCCTCCCCGTCCGCCTCATCGCCCCCAATGGCGGAGGTAAGAAGGGAGCGTGCGTGTAAGGGCGGCGATATTTTGGTTCGGCAGGGGGCCGGGAGGCGACGCGTTTTTCCGGTCTGCCCCTTTGCTGAAATCTCAGACCCGCCGTATGCCGCGGAGCGCCCAGGTCATGCGTTGTCTGGCGCTTTCCGGATCATTGAGGATAGAACCCAGCAAGTCGAGAACGGGCCGAGCTGCTTTGGAGTCGTGCACTTGGAGCTGTCCGGAAAGGATAAAGGGGGCTCCCCCGCAGCAGACAAGGTAAATGAGGATGTTCATGGGGTCTCCCATGAGCACGGATCCTTCCTGCTGGGCTTCCCGTATGGTTTCCAGCAGCACAAGGGGATGGCGCGTATGGATTCCTGAAATGAAACGGATGGCCGCCTGTTCCCCTGCCAGGGCGTCCAGAACCAGCTGGGCAATGAATTGGCCGTGACGCAGCAGGAACTCCATGACGTCTCCCAGGATGGCTTCCAGTTTTTCAAAGGCCGGAAGATGAATGTTGGCATGGGTCCTGATGCCGGTGAACAGAGGTTCGTACCAGCGTTCCAGAAGCTCGGTCAGAAAAGCTTCCCGGTTGCCGAAGTGATAGACAAAGCTCCCTGTATTGGTGCCGGCCCGCAGGGACAGGCCGCGAACGGTAAGGGCGCGCAGCCCGGATTCCCCGACAATCATGGCACCCGTATTGAGCAGGTGCTCTCTGGTGGATTTCCGTTTGGGCATGAAGGTGAAGCTTGAACCTCCATGTGTGCCCCTTATCGGCCTGCAAGGCAAGGACTCGTTATGTCTGTTGCTGTAAAAAGCGGAACCGGGGCTCATCCTCTCCCCGGTCCCGCCGCCGGAGTCCTGAATGAATCAGGAGGTTGCTTTCAATTCCTTCCGCCGGGAGGCAATCCAGCGGGAGAAGAGTTTGGCCGTGGCCGGAATGATAAGCAGGTTCAGGATGGTGGCTGTCACCAGCCCGCCGAACTGGACGATGGCCAGGGGGCCGAGCAGTTCGCCTCCGGGCTGGTCAATGGCCCAGATCAGCGGGAGCAGCCCCAGCACGGTAGTCAGGGAAGTCATGATGATGGGGACCACGCGTTCCAGAGAACCTTCCCGTATGGCTTCCGCGGGTTCCATCCCCTGATGTTCTAGGGCCCGGTACCTGTTGAGCAGAATCAGGCCGCTGCGGATGGCGAAGCCGATGACGGTCACGAACCCCACAATGGAAGCCACGGAAAGAATGGGAGGAATGTAAGTTCCTCCAAACAGGGAGGACAGCGTACCGGGGGAGGCAAGGAAAACGGCTACGATGCCGCCCACCAGGCACAGCGGTATGTTCACCAGAGTCAGCATGGCGCGCCGGACGCTTCCCAGTGCGGAGGAAAGGAGCAGTACGATGAGCACCATGACGATGGCGCCCAGGACGTAAAGCCGTTGTGATGCGGATTCCCGTGCTTTGATAGTGCCGTCATAGTCTACGGTACAGCCCATGGCGTTCATTACCGGGTCCAATTGTTCCCGACAGGCTTTCGCGAGGTCTCCCAGGTTGGAATTGGGGGAGGGATTGCAGGAAATCATGGCTTTCCGCATGGTGTTGTGCCTCAGGATGATGTTGGAAACTTCCTCCCGGTA
>OHIC01001036.1_pt1 | contig 12466 bp, 10 predicted proteins | sample 1568171 | NCBI WGS metagenome assembly OHIC01 (sample SAMEA3879506, study PRJEB24766) | human gut metagenome | biome: human-associated habitat; feature: feces | place: USA | collected 1985/1987
GTCGCCTGCATATCAAATCTTCCGTGGGAACGCCTCGTAGTATCTCCGCACGGCGCGTTCCAACGTAGAGGGGGAGAGGTGGTGCCGCAGGCAGACCGCCTGCGCGCCCGCGTCCGTTGTCACGAACTCGAACAGCGCCTGGTAGTTTTCTTTCCCGGCGGCGATACACAAATTCAGGATCTTCTCCTGTGTCCGCTTCGGTAACTCCCAGTAAAGCAGGGAAGTGAAGTAGATGTATCCCTGCCGCTCATAGCTCTCTTCGATAAACGCAACCCGTACACGTCCATGCAGTTTCCTCTTTCCTATCCACTGCACTACTTTTTCCATCTCCGCTTCGCATTCGTCGATCTCCCATTTTTTGAAACATTCCTCATCATAGCTATTTTCCAAAAGAATACCCTCCTATCTTGCCTGTGCTATCTGGTATGGTACTATGTTCCTGTGTCCTACCATTTTTTCTATCTTTTGTATGTTTGTCCCTTTTGTTTCAGTAAGAAGCGGCCTTTCCTTTTCTACCAGGCTGGAAAGCTCCTGGTTTTCCTTTTTATACTGCAAAAAAGCATTATAGTCTTTTCCCATAGGTGGAAGACGTACAAAAACCTCATACTCCATAAGGGTATATTTTCTTGCCAATTTTTTTGCCGCTTGTCTTCCCGGCAGGTCATTATCCAAACAGAACTGTATCTTCCTGATATGAGGATAATCTTTTAAGAACTTTTCCAAAGGACCGTCGGAAAGCATTCCAAGTACCAGGATATTGTTCTGATAGTCTTCCCGCAGTTCCATATCGGACATGGCATCAATGGCCGCCTCATATACATAGAGCGTATCACTGTTTTGGTCTACCAGATTAACTCCATAAGTTTTGTCATTCCCCGTAACATCTCCTTTAAAGGGTTTTCCATATTTATCCAGGGTTCCCCTCTGGCTGGCAAAACGTGGGATACCTTCCGTATCTTTTCCCACAAAAACCAGGTTATGGTACGTTCCGCTCTCATACAAAATCCCCTTTTTTACCCAAAAATCAATCATCTGCTTTGACAGCTTCCGCTGTTTTATCAGATAGCCATATAACCGGCGGCTGGTTTCTGATTTTGAAGGAAGTACAAAAGGGTCTTTCGGTATGTCTTTTCTCTGTTTTGTTTCTTCTATTTTTTCAGTCTGTCTTTCCGGTTGAAATTTTTGCATGGTTTCAGTACGGATATATCCGACAAACTCCAGCAGATATTTGACTGCCTCCACAAAATCCATGTTTCTGAAATATTCCAGAAAGTCAATGGTGCTGCCACCTACCCCCTGGCTAAACCGGCACCAGGAAGACCGGTTGAAGATCATCACAGAGTCCATACCCACTGCCTGATAGAACCTGCCTTTCCTTTTCAATGGAATCCCTATCTGCTCCGCCAAATCCACTAGATCCACTGCCTTTGCAATCTGAATTTCTTCAGCCGTAAATTTTCCCATACTGCACCTCTTCATATTTCATATCCAGATAATGTGCCATTTCCGGGTGCAGAGCTTCAAAAGCAGTCAGGTAGCGGAAACAGGAACTATACTCTCCCTGTCCGGTACAAAATTCCCGCAGGCTCTTTTTCGAATACTGGGCCGGCTGGTTACACCAACGACTTAGGTTGATATACATTCCCTTATAAACCTCCGGTGCCTGTTCCCATGCTGCATAGCGCATCAGATAAGCCAGGCACTTATACCGCATCAAAATCTCAATCCGTATGAAAACGTCCCGAATATCCTTTGCCCAAAAATCTGCTTTCCAGGTCCCTTCCCAGTCATAACCGCACAGTACATACAGCTTAATTTTCTGGTAAGAAACTGGGATTACTTCCCGCAAAAGTTCCAATTTTCTTACAATAAGTTCCTGATCTTTAATATGGTCAAAGGCAAAAATCATACCATTATCCAATTTGCCAGATGCCAGAAGTTCCATCTGCCTTTTCTGCATAATCCGCAGATCCAGGCCTTGCCGGAACTGAAACCGCCTGCCTGTTTCCAGGACACTGGAAAAGATTTTTTCCCACTCTGCACAGGCAAAAAAGTTATCGTCCAAAAAGCATAACTTCTTTCTGGACGGATCATAAAATTCTTCCAATGGGCTTGCTGCTACTGCACCGGTGCTATTTTTGTTTACACAGAAACTGCACTTCCGAAAACACCCCCTGGTGAGGAAACCAATGGAATAATCCGTATAAAATTGGAACTCCTTCTTCTTTTTCTCTCCTTCGCTATGTTCTTTTACCATCTGGTCATACAAATGATAGTCCGGTGTATGGTGTTCCATTTCTTCGGGAAGTACCGGTGCTTTATCATAAAAAAACCCAGTTCCTCCATAAACGGTTGTTTCCTTCGCCAAAATATGATCCGGCACAAAGGTATCCGTAAACACTTTTGATACATAGAGCCGGTCATATTCCCCTGCCTGGCTGTAATCCAAAAGAAGCTCTGTTTCAAATCCCTGCTCCTTCCAATAAGCGGAAAGTTTCATACATGCCAAGTTAGGAAACCGGTGTCTTTTCCGGTATAAAAGATCTGCATCTATAATCCCTATCCTCAACGCCTGCTCCTTTCCATACGGGTAGTTCCGGTTTTCTTCTCCCCTTTGACTGCCTCTTTTCTTTCTTCCTTTTCCTTGCATTCTGCCGGGCAATATGATTTTCCATTTGCTTCCATGATTTCTGCAAATTCACAAATATGGAACACCCTTGCCCCTACCTGTGTGTGGTATTCATCAATATAGGTACAAACCCGTTCTTCCCTTTTTCCATCTGGATATACAATCTCTATGGAGTCCCCGTCTGCTATGCTGAACAGGGTATGATAATGGCTGTCAATAAACCGTATTCTTTTTTTCTCTTCCATGCTTCTCACCTCATATTGCCAAAGAAAGGACAGCCGCAGCTGCCCTTTCCCAAGTTTAAAAACTGATTTTTATTTCCTATGCCTTTTTATGTCTTTTTCTGTAATAAAGTAGGCCTGCTACCATACCTGCACTTACACCAAGAGCCAGTAAAGGCAGGAACCAGTTTGTATCATCACCCGTTTTTGGTCCTGGTTTTACGGTACCTGGTGTTTCTGGTATTTTTTTATTCTGGATCTCTTTTACCACTTCAATGACTGGTGTTTTATCATTCTGATAGGTAAATACGATTTCCCACTCTTCTTCCGTCTTCTCATATCCCTTTAAAGTGGCAGTTTCTTTCAGCACATAGGTGATCGGTTCTTTGAAAACACCATTTTCATAAGTTCCAATTGGAAGTAGTTCTGAAACTGCTTTTCCATCTTTTCCAGTCTTCAAACGTCCTACTTCTTCTCCGGTTTCCTTTTCCAGCAGAACAAATTCTACTCCCTCTAAAGCTGTTTTACTGTCTGTATCAGTCTTTACAATAACCAGTTGTCCCATAGCACGCTCATCTTCCATCTTCACTTTCTGAATTTCTCCCGTTTCTTCTACTGTAAACTCCACGTCATTGGCCACAATATATCCGTCAACTGCCGCTTCTTCATGCAGAGTATAAGTACCTATCGGAAGGTACTCAATCAGGTGTTCCTCTCCTGTGGTCCAGGACTCTACCACTTCCCCGTCCTGATCCAGAATCTGCAGCTTCGCTCCCTCAATTTCTTTTCCATCTGTAATATCTGTTTTGGAAATTGAAACTTTGGTATGGTCGTCCTCCATTTTCACTTTTTGTACGTCCCCTGTTTCTTCCACAACAAATTTCACATCTTCTGCCCGGACATATCCCTGTTCCGTAGGCGCCTGCTCTTCATGCAGTACATATTCTCCTGGTTCCAGTGCATAGACTACATGGGGTTCTTTCTTAGATACCCACTCTTCTACCACCTTTCCGTCCTGATCTAAAATCTGCATTTTTGCACCTTCAATTTCCTGTCCACCGGTTAAATCTACTTTTGTAAATTCCGTAATGGTAGGCTGATTAGAAATTTCTTCTGAAAAAGCGAGCAGTTCAAGGGTCTGGTCTGTATAAGACGCATCAAAGGAATACACCTCATCATTTGGCAGGTATCCCGGCTTATGCTCTACTTCCTGAATATAGTATTTTCCATGAGGAAGATCTGCCTGAAATACCAGCTTGCCCTCTTCATCTGTTGTTCCCAGTTCAATCAGGGCATCTTTTTCTACAACTACTTCCCCGGCAGCATTTTTGATATCCTCCTGCGCATACAGCCCGAATACCACTCCTTCCAGCGGTTTTCCGGTTTCTGCGTCTTTCTTCAGAAGACTCAGGGAAACTTTCTGTCGCTGATTGGTAAGTTCCATTGTTACATAATCCACTGCTACTTCCTGTCCCTTATATGCAATTTCAAATTCTTTTGCTTCCGAGTCAAGCACGCAGTTCTGACCTGCTTTTTCTTCCACTACATAGTATTTTCCGATAGGAAGATTATTCAGGACTGCCTTTCCTTCTTTATCTGTCACCATACGAGCTACCAGGGCATCTTTTTCATATTTTACAATGCGGTTTCCTGCTTCGTCTTTCTGTCCGTCCGGGGTATAAATGGTTTCCTTTGCATGAATGGCAAATTCTGCACCTTCCATATTTCCCTCTTCATAGTCAAATTCATAACCTTTCTCTTTTTCCATGACTTCTTCCCCGGTGAAGAAACTGCTTACCTGATTTACGAAACCTGCTACACCGTTTTTCATCTTTGTCAGGAACTTTTCTTCTACTTTAGAAGCACCAGAAAGTTTTTCTCCTTTTTTATGGATTGTAAGGCTTCCTACTGCTTCATCATTATACTGTTCAATGACAACAATAAATTTACCGGTTTCCTCCTCTACCTGGTGTACGGTATCAGAATCTACGGTAATAGTGATCGGCGCTTTCTTTGCCTCCTGGTATGTTCCTCCGTCTGCAACTTCATTCAGCGGAACTTCCTTCCCGTCTTTTAAGAGGGCATTTTCAAATCCTACCTGTACATAATTTTCCGGTGCTTCCACTTCTTCAATCCGGTAAGTGCCACATTTTAACTGCTCCGGTGTAATCAGGTATCCCTCTTCGTTGGTCCTGAACACAGATACCACTTCTTTTTTCGGATATCTTACGATCATTTCCACATATTTTTCTGCTTCCACATCATAAATCTTATAAGCTGCACTGTTATCCAGCACCGGCTTCTGTGTCTGGGCATCTTTTTTCACAATCTTGAAGTAATACTGCAAAGGACGGTCATCAAACACACGCCATACCTGGGGTTCCCGGCTGTCTTCCGAAATCTGTACAATAAATGGACGAATCCCTTTTAAATTTTCCGGAACCGTAGACTCAAACACCACATAGGTTCCATAAGGAAGTTCTGGACTCTTTAAATATCCTTTCTTATCCGTAAACAGCTCTGGTACCGTAATCTTTTTACCATTCTCCCAATAAGAAGCGGTTTCATCTTTGCTGTAATCATAGGTGATAAAATCTTCCGGGGTATAATAAGAACCATTTCCCGGCTTCAAACTTCCGTCTTTTACACCAGACAGCTCACTGATGAGGAATACCTTAAATCCAGCTCCTTCTACCAGTTCTGTTTCTGTCTGCTCCCCGTCTTCTGAGATCTTGATAAGCTGAAAGGCCTGTTTCTTTACAGTTTCCTTTACAGTCACCTCCCGGTGTACAATCTGTACTTCCTGTCCCTCATACGAAACCTCTACGGGATACTCTGTTTCATCTAACAGATACCCTTCTGCCGGCTCTATTTCTTTTACGAAATAATTTCCAAGATACAGGTTTTTGAAATCTACGGTTCCTTCACTGGAAATCGTACCCTGCGCTACAAGTTCCCCTTTTTTATGGACAATCCCATCTTTCTTATTTGGGTGTTCAATATCTTCCGCAGCATATAACCCATATTTTGCCCCTACTAAGGTTGCGTCACCCTGAGAAATAAATCCCTGGGAATCCTGGTCAATCTTACTTACATGAACTTCTCCCCGTACTTCCTCATTTTTAAAATCATGGGAAAAAGTATATGTGTAGGTGCTGTCGTCTTTATATTCATAGAAGAAACGATACACCTCATCTGTCATATAATACTTATCCGGTGCCTGGATTTCCTTTACGCTGTAATGGAAATTCAAAGGAATATCTGCATGGAACACAGCCATTCCTTCCCTGTCGGAAACAGCACGTTCCACCAGGCTTCCTTTTTCTACAAGGACCTTTCCGTCTGCTGCCGTCAGGTCTTCTTCTACATACAAGCCAAACGTCGCACCTTCCAGGGTAACATCATCATGTTTCGATTTTTTCACTACATTTACGGAAATCTCCGGTCTTGCATTGGTAAAAACGGTTTCCCCCTGGGATAGCTCTACATTCTGTCCTGCATAGGACAAGGTTACAAACTGGGTACGTTCCTGTTCTGTTTTCCCAATCACCAGATTTTCCGGTGCATTCTGTTCTACAACCTTATATTTTCCAAGATACAATTCTTTGGAAACAGCGCTTCCATCTTCCCCTGTTGTCAGACTTTCTACCAGATCCCCTGCTTTATGCACCTTCGTCACTTTATCCTGGCTGTAAATATCCTCTGCCGCATAAATGTTATATTCTGCCCCTGCAAAGTCCGCATTTCCATATACAAAAGTCAGGTTTCCCTCTTCTCCGGTTACTCCGGTCAGAACCTCACCTTTTTTACGGATTGTGATTTTTCCTTTCTGTTCCTCATTCGTCACTGCAACAGAAGTTGTTTTTCCTGTTTCCAGCTTCACGTTAAAAGACTCTGTATTCAGCTTATATCCTTCTGGAACAGAAATTTCTTTTAAATATACCGTATCCTGGGTTTTCGGAATTTCCACCTCAGAAGTACCGTTGCTGTCTGTGGCCGGCATCTGTACAAGAAGGTTTTTACATGCACTGTCTGAATAAATACCAAAAACAGCGCCGGACAGATTTACTTTACTGTTCTTATCTTTTTTTGTTACCTTTACCCTTGCCAGGTCCAGCCACTTCACCGTAAATTCCACAGAAGCACTTTCTTCTTCAAAAAATGCCCCATACCCAATATCCTGAGAACCAGAACCCGTAGACAATACTAAGGTCTTCCACTGAGTTCCCATTTGTCCTTTCAGCTTACCGCTGTTCCATGTACCCGTTACAGTTTTGGGAGCACTGAAATAGAATGTGGTATTCCCATTGATTTTTACGGTTCCTGTCTGTTTTGTACTTCCACTGTGATAAGTCACATTCTCTGGCATTTTTAAAGTAATATAGTTTCTATGGTCACCTTTTAAAGTAAATTCTCCGGTACGCTGTTCCTTTCCACTTTCATAAGCCTTTGCTTCCTTTGGGGACAATGTGATTGCTGCTGTCGGAGGTGCTTCCAGGCTGTAAATATGCTGGATATATCCCCACACACCGCTTGCCTTAATATCTTCAAAGGTACAGCCATAAAAACCGTCCATGCCACAATAAGAATAAGCGGCAGCTAAATGCGTAAAAATATACTTTGTCTTCCAGTCAAAAGAGGGCATATACTCCCCAGTAATGTCCCCGGGACCGCCATATCCATAATAAAGGACTTTCTGTAATTCCGGGTTGCTTTCAAATTCATTGGCTACATAATCCGAGGTCGGCGGGGAAGCCTTCATAGACTCCAGACAATATGCCACATGGCCATTTACGGTGAAATAGGAAGTAGAATAGTTCCCCACGTTAGAAGGGTATGGGATTTTCTCTCCCTGTACCAGATGTACATTGCTTCCTTTTTGCTGCTCCATTGCTGCCGGAACAACCGATAAGAACATTCCCTTATCCTCTTTTGGTGTCAGATCAATCAACTCTGCCCCTGCATCTGGCATTTCCGGTTCTTCCGTCAGTACCTCCGGTATCTCCGGGTCAGGGTCCGCCTCACCGTCCTCACCGGAGCCATCTTCGGTATGCTGGCTTACTTCTCCCTGGGGTTCCTGTGTACTGTTTTCCCTTGCTTCTACCACAATTCTTCTCATAATCTGATAGGAAGGGTTTCCGCTTAACGGATCAACACGATAAAATGCCTGGTAAGAACCTGGGGTATTGAAATCAAAAGAATTGCCGGAGTCCCCTTCTGCTTTCAGAAACGTTACCTTTACTTTTTCATCATTTTTCTGAAAACCCCTGTAATCTGTTTCCAAGTCAAAGGACTCTCCTGCTTTTATGGTAAGGTCCTCTGCATACACCAGTTCTTCTTCTGTTAGTTGCTCCTTTACCTCTTCCAACTCCGGTAATGTTTCTGAAGCAGCCTCCTCCTGTTTTACTTCCTGTATCTGTGCATGTTCCTCAGACTGTTCAGAAGCCAGTGCGGTGATCCCTGTATTGAGTAACGTAGAACAACTAAGAAGAAGTGCCAGCGTCCCAGCCAGCAGCCTTTTCTTTTTTCCTTTCATCATAGCTTTGCTCCTTTTCATTTTTTCGTCAAAAAAAGCAGGCCACACAAGCCTGCTTTCCATTTTCTATCTTCTTTTTTCTATCATTTGTATACGGTCTGTCCCGTATCCAATGCACCTGTCAATCCCCTTTCTATTCCCTGCTTCCTGCATGGAACACTGCCAAAACAAGCTGCAGAACCAGCAGAAACAAACATATCACCAGTTTCCCTGTCAGATACAGCAGTTTCCCCACTGCAATGAAAATCCCTTTTACAACTTCCCATACACTTCTTCCTACTGCCATATCTTTTTCCTCCTTATTCTTCAAATGCCCCATAAAATTCCGCAAACCGTAAATCTTTTTCCATACAGGCTTCTTCCTTTTCCCTGTTCTCTGCTATCGTTCCACCGTCAGAAAGTTCTCCCTGAACGGCCTTTTCCAGCACACCTAGCTTCTCAAAGGCTTCTTCCTGTGCCTTTGAAACCGCTTCTTTTACGATTTTACAAAATTGTTCTTTCTGGTTTTCCAGAAGGGTATTTAATAGTTTCATCTGCTGTACTTCTTCTTCCTGCTGTAGATACTTGGCAAAATAAACGATTGCTTCTGCTATGAAATCGTCTTTTGTCTTGAAAATATCTTTGTTATACTCCTTCAGATACCGGTAAGCCTGATGATGTACCGGCCTGCTTTTATACAGCCGCAGTGAAGTTGTATATACTTTTTCCGTATCCATAAGTTTTCACTTCCTATCATGCTGTCCGCATTTTCCTCTGTTTTGCCCGGATAATACTTTTCACTGCCTCTTCACAGCCCCTTGCATTGGCATGTATATCCGTTACAAACTGTACATCTTTTCCCTCATTGGCTCCAAAATGCTCCACAATGGAAGAACCACCGCCCATAAACACCATTTTGGTCAGATCCAGATTATAATGGTTTGCCTGTATGATACCATAAATTTCCTCTGCGTAGGACTTCAAACAGTTTTTTATGACGTCCTGATACTGCTTCGGGCAGTCATAGCTTCCTGTTCTCATAAATGCTTCTGTAATGTATGCCGGTACCCCTGCCCCTGTTTTGGCAATGGCTTCCTCATTGACTTTTCCGATACAGTACAAAGCTGCCTTATCCGAAATCGAATACTTCCCGTCCGGCATTCCGTCAACAAACTCTACCAGGTCGGTAGTTCCTCCACCAATATCTACTAAAAGGCAATAGCCGGGAGCTGCTTCTAAAAGCGTATGGATCACCACATGCCCCTGCATAAAAACAAACACATTTTCCAAAGACACATGATAATGTACTCCTTCATAACGGAAATGCAGTTCCTTTGTCTTTAACAGATATTTCTTAAAACTTTCTTTCTGCTGCTGAAATCTTCTAGGCGGAAGGGCAGCTCCCATTTTTACGGAAGCGTCTGTCAGTCCCCGGCAGCGCATTTCCTGTGCCAGTGCTGCAAGGGTAAGAAGATAATAATTTTCGTTCTCTGTCTTATCCACACACTCCTTTTCCGGTACTTTCCCTCCCACATAATAAAACTGGTTCTGGTATTCCAGAATATGTTCCAGGCTGTCCGGTCTTGCCTGTAAAGGCTGGATTGCTGCTGAAAATACAGTATTTGCAGTTTTCATGTTACGGTTTCCATGATCAATTCCAATAATCATTTTAGTTTCCACGTTCTTATCCTCCTGAAAGTTATAGTTTGTATTTTATCTTGTTCTCTTTGGTTCTTGACCTGTTTCTTTCTTTTCTTTGTCTATCACAGGAAGTTTTTCAAACAGTTCCCCCATCACAGCTTCCATTTCCTGAAACTTCATTTCATCTGGCATACACAGAAAAACAATCACTGCATCAGTCAGACGTTCCCCATTCTCTTTCCGGTAAAGTTCCGTATAGGAACCCCAACAACCGTCCTCACCCGCATAAAACTTTTTTGTCTTCTCATTTACTTTTATGAGGTATTCTTCGGTATCAACAAAAATTTTCCGAATGGATACTTTTTGTAGGTCGTATTTCATGCTGTCCATATAAACCGGAAGGTGTTCCTCTGGTGCAAAATAGACATACATTGTGCAATAGGTATCTCCCTCCGTCCCCATCTCCTGTAAGACAATCCCGGCTTCAAACATTTCCGGTGGAGCATAATCTACTACAAAATCCGAATCCTTACCCTGTGGAGATTTTTCAAAACGCCCTGAATCTCCAACCAGAAAATGTTTGGGGCACTGAATACGAAACCTTTCTTCCCTCATTTTGTATATTCCTCCATAATCTCACTAATATCTTTTTGAAATAACCGCTGAAGTCGGACAACTACATAGACATTGGGCTTTTGCTGTCCGTATTCAATCCTCTGATACGTCCGAAGACTGATACCCAAGACAGCCGCAAGTTCTATCTGTGTATATCCATGAGCTGTCCTGAATTTTCTTAATTTTGTTACTTTCTATCACGCTCCTTACGTCTGAGGGATAGCTTCCTGATAAGCAAACAGATTGGATATATAGCTGTTTGCTGTCAATGTGGCATTGTATAAAGCGGTAAGCAGCACTGCCCGGATATTATTGGCTTTCCTTGTACACTGCTTAATTGAGTCTATCACATACTCTACGGTAAACTTATCCAGCTTTTTATACATTCCCTGTACAATGCCAAGAGGTCGTTCTTCCTGATTTACCCTTATGGTCTTTGCATTGGACGTCAAAACATCTACTGCAAGCCCTACAATCTCATTGAGCAGTTTTCTGTCAAAAGGTCTGTCTATCCATATCGCATCATAATCAATCTGATCTTTGAACTGTTCTTCTGCTGCCTGATAGGATAAGATAGGATTATCTCTATACCCATTCACTATTTCTGTTGTATTCTTTTGGGTACTTTCTGCTGTAGTCTTTGTAGTAATCTCTGTATTTGTCTGCCCGCTATCAGTCTGAGGTACCTCTTTGGGTATCCAGGGCTCTGTTTCCCTGTCGGGGTATGCTCCCTCTTTGAATGGTGACACCCTCTCCCTTTGGAAAGGGACAGCCCTCTCTTCTACAAAATGTATCTCTTCCTCTATGGCTGTATGGGAACTGATTTTCTCTGCTTTGGATTTCTCTCTTCTTTTTTCAAAGGAAACCGGATCTGCTCCTGTTTCTTCTGGATAAGTCAATTCTTTTAACCGGTCTACGATCAATTCCAGATACAGAACATTATTTACAACAATCCCATTCATGGAAATGGTTCTAAATACCCGTTTTACCACACCCAGCTTCTCTAAAAATACCACTGCATTTGTCGCTTCTTTTTTGGAAATCCCAAACTGTTCGCTGATCTGCTGGTAACTTCTCTGAAGAAGGTCTGACTTAAATTTCTTTCTTACCCCAATGACCTGTCCGGTTCCTTCATCTCTGATTTCTGTAGGCTTATACCAGTACACAATATCTGCCAGTATAATAATAGCTGTCAGATTTGGCTTTCCACTTTCTCTGATGATCGTCCGATACCACACCTGCGGAATGATATTTCCAGATATATTCAGTTTTGCATTTTCATCTACGATTTCATTTCCAGTGCTATAGATACCTCCATTCATTCGTTTATTCCTCACTTCCCTGCTTCTTTTCTTTTTCAAACAAAGCACTTATTTCTTCATCTGCTCTTTTGCCTGCCACTAGGCACGCATACCAGGAACTAAGGAAAATAGCTGTTACAACAATCATAATCACTTTTATCATCGCTCCGTCCTCCCAAGAAAAAAGGACCAAGCCAGCTAACAGAATCTTTTAACTAACCTAGTCCTTAACATATTTTTTTACAATGTATTGCAACCGAATGGTTTTTCACAAACTTGACCGCCTGTGAGAATGGATATAATTTTGACAGGACCAGTAGCAATAGGTTTCTATCTTTAAGAGCCCCTGCCTTCTCATTTCTACTATGAGAAATTCATTCCCGGTCTATGAATTTTCTACCCTTTATGGTATAATAGAAAAAAGACTAAATTGGCGTGAGCCCTTATTTTATAAGGAATCTGCTAACTTAGTCTTATTTTAACATGACCACCACTGCCGGATGGTCCCATAATAGCAACCATTTCTCCTTTCATAACTTGCAGA
>OHIC01001038.1_pt1 | contig 12399 bp, 9 predicted proteins | sample 1568171 | NCBI WGS metagenome assembly OHIC01 (sample SAMEA3879506, study PRJEB24766) | human gut metagenome | biome: human-associated habitat; feature: feces | place: USA | collected 1985/1987
AAGGGGGTGCTTGCGGAGATATGGCGGTTACAAAGATTAAGCCTATTAAAAGCACGTTGAGCAAAGCCCTTGATTATATCCAAAACCCGGATAAGACAGACGGGAAAACGCTTGTGTTCTCCTTTGGGTGCAGCTATGAAACGGCAGATATTGAGTTTGAATATACTTTGTCGCAGGCTCGGCAGAAAGGGAACAACTTAGCCTTTCATCTGATACAATCGTTTGAACCGGGAGAGGTGGACTGTGAGAAAGCCCATGCAATCGGAAAGCAGCTTGCCGACGCAACAACAAAGGGACAGCACGAATACGTCCTAACTACCCACATAGACAAGGGGCATGTCCATAACCACATCATTTTTTGCGCGGTCAACTTTGTTGACTACCATAAGTACAATTCCAATAAGCGCAGTTACTACGGCATACGGAACATGAGCGATAAGCTGTGCAGGGAAAACGGGCTGTCCGTTGTCATTCCGGGTAAAGGCAGTAAGGGAAAAAGCTATGCAGAATATCAAGCGGAAAAGACGGGAACAAGTTGGAAAGGCAAGCTGAAAATTGCCGTTGATACGCTTATTCCCCAAGTAGCAAGTTTTGAAGAATTGTTGCAGCGGTTACAGGCAGCGGGCTATGAGATAAAGCCGGGAAAATATATCTCCTGCCGCGCTCCCGGACAGGAACGCTTTACCCGCTTAAAAACCCTCGGTGCAGATTATACAGAGGAAGCAATCAAAGAACGGATTGCAGGCAAGCGCGCAAGGACGGCGAAAGCTCCCAAAGAGCAGCGCGGCGTATCGCTGCTTATTGACATTGAAAACAGTATCAAGGCACAAGAGAGCCGGGGCTATGAACAGTGGGCGAAAATCCATAATCTGAAACTGGTTGCAAAGACTATGAATTTCTTGACGGAACATAAGATTGAGCAGTATGCAGATTTAGTCAGTCGGATTGAGGACGTAAATGCGGAAAATGAAAAGACAGCAGACGCATTAAAGGGTGTGGAGAAGCGTCTTGCAGATATGGCGGTGCTGATGAAGCACGTTACCACCTACCAAAAAACAAAAAACGTCTATGAAGCATACCGCAGGGCAAAGGATAAGGACACATACCGGGCAAAGCAGGAAAGCAGTCTGATACTCCATGAAGCGGCGGCAAAGGCATTGAAAGCGGCGGGTGTTACCAAGCTCCCCAATCTTGCCGCCATGCAGGAAGAATACGGGAAGCTCCAAGCGCAGAAAGAAGCCCTTTACACTGATTATGGCAAGTTGAAAAAACAGGTCAAGGAATACGACGTTATCAAACAGAACATAGACAGTATTTTAAGACTGGAAAAAGAACCGGAACGGGGCAGGGAAACCGAACGCTTACAGTAGAAATATCTATAAAAGCGTGGTAGGATAAAGGTATTCCAATATAGACAGGAGCGTGAAAACATGGCAGACCAAACGATACCCGATTATGAAACCATACGCGCCGCCGTTACCGGAGAAACATGGGCGGTGGAAAAGGTGCTTATGTGCTACAAGGACGAAATCGACAGGCAGGCAACTGTAAAGAAACGTCAACCGGACGGAACATTCAAACTGGAAATTGATGAAGATATGCGCCAGTATATCACAATGAAGCTGATAGAAGCCCTCCCCCAATTTCCCCTTGAAGAAATGGAAAGAGAGGAAAAAAGAAATCGGGACAAAAAATCATAAAAAGGTAGACGGGAAGCTGCTGCGGACAGATAAGCAGTTTCGACATTTGAAACAACGGCAAAAAGAAACTATCAGTACATGGCTTTATGAAGAATACCGCCGCCTTTGGATAGAAAAGGGACAGGAGCCGCATAAACGCAACAACCGGGAAATCGTTGCCGCTGTTATGGAACGGATAGAAGCTGCGGGGATATGGCTGCCGGAACAGGAAGTAACAAAATATTTTTACCGCAGGAAAACCCATTACCGGAACCGGATAGAAAAAGAATTACAGCCGAAGCCGGAAATGCAGGATAAAGACAGTCAGACACAAAAAGAACAGGGCGCAGGAAGCCAGTAATGACCTCCCGCACCCTGTTCTTTTATAGGTACTGATTTTAAATTGTTACGCAGTAGAACCCTGATTTCAAGGGAAAAGGTATTCCGTATCGCCTATGCCAGTTTCACGCCGTTTATGCCCTGTAAATCAAGGCTTTTTTCGCCCTTATTGCGTAACCGCCGCACGTCGTTTCCTCATGCGCTCCGCTGCCTGTCTGCGGGTAATGCGTTTCCGGCAATCCGGGCAGTATTTGACGCTATTTGATTTTGATACAAAAAATGTGCCGCACTCGGTACAACGCTTTTTGTCCTCGGTTTTGAAAAGCTCTGCATACAGCAGCTTATCAAGAGGAAGTACGGCAATCTGAAACCACTTGCATAAAAGCGAACAGGAAATAAGCTGCGGGCAGACACATTCCTCCCCGTCGTCCAGTAAGATACAGTGTCCGCGCTCGCAGTTGCAGCACTCCTTTTTTACAAGGCTGTTGACTTTCCGGCTCTGTGGCGGCGTGAGCCGCTTACCCCCGGTCATACCTCATCAGCGGCGAAAATGGCAAGCTCCGCATACTCGTTTTCTGTTAGTGGGGAAATTTTCTGTAAGGTGCGTTCTGCAAAGGGGCGCATATCCTCGTCCATGAACGGCAGCGCAGCCGTCATATTTTCCATAAGCTGTGCTTTGCTTTCCTCATGGTAAATACTCAACAGGTTCATTTCTTCAACGGTCAGTCTAATCATGCTCATACCTCCAATTCGTGATGTTTTGTTTTTGCTGTCTTTTTCGGGACTTTTGGGGATTTTTCTGTTTGTAACTGCGCCCGGACAGAGGGACGGGACTGTTTCATCTCTTTATTCCTCTCGCTTTTATCTATCAGCGCATAAACGCCATGCCTGCCCTCCAACGTAGAAAAGGAAAGGCTGTTGTAAGGGAGCATGGAAAGCAGCCGTTCCATATCCTTATCCGTTGCCAGTGGAACAAAGTAGGGAGAAAGTTCTACCGCACAATGGGTCTTTTCGGGGCTGTCCGGTTCTCCAAGCCCTTTTACATTTTCCACAATCCGGCGGGCTTCTGTTTCAATCTGTCTATCATGCAGGGCGGCGATATGTAACTGAAAATCCCTCTGCGTATGCGGTGTTCGTTTTTTCTGCTGTTCCCTCAAAAGGCTTTTTAAGGCTTCCGGGTCGTTTGGCTGTGCTTCAAAACGTATAAACTTTCCAAGTTGCGGGTCAGTGTCCCCGTCAAAATATTGTCCGGCAGGCTTTGTCAGCTCCCCATGCTCATAAATCAGCGTGTAGTTGTCGGCAGGGATTGATTTTTCGATTACTTCCCGAAAATGCTGCAAATAATCCAGTTCATAAAGATTGCCCTTGATTTTTTCCTGCTCTGTGCCTGTCAGTTCCACCGCATAGGCAAGGATAGTATCGCGGGTCTGTTCCCCGTAAAACCGCCATGTATTATGCTGCCTTGTGTCCTTTAGAAAAACGTCCCGTTCCCGGAAGCAGCACGTCCCGGACGGGCGGGAAAACCACAAAAGCCGTTTGTCCTCCGGGATAAGGCTTACCGCCGCTTTCCGCAAAATCTGTTTGTCTATGTCAAAATCGCTCTGATAAAAAGCGGTGTTCTGTTTCATTATGGCTTCAAGGGAAGCAATAACGTCCACATTTTCAAATTTTTGTAACTTCATAGGTCAGCTCCTTTCCAAATCCTGTGTTTTCTGTCTTGCCTGTTTCTTCGGTGCCTGTTCTTTCGCTGCTTTAAGCTGCGCCCGGATAGAGGACTTTTTCTCCGGCTCTGCCTGTTTCTTTTCTGCTTTGAGGGCTTCGGCGTATTCTGCAAGGGAAATCTGTCCTCCGGCTTTTGCTTTTTCTTCCAGTTCCGTAGCGGTCGGGGTGTTGTTTATCTGCCCGTCAATCATGTTGTAATTCTGCTCGGTGGTCTGTTCGGCAGCTTTCAGATAATTTTCCGGCTGCAAAAACTCCGGCACGTCCTTATACCCCAAGCTGTCTACATAGTGGGCGGTGTCCTGTCCGTTCTGATGAAGCACCACCACGTCGGAAACGGAAAGGCTGTGTCCCTTAAAATCTTTCGGGTGGTCGATATTAAAGCGGGTGTAAATATCTTCAAGGGAAGTACCCGGCGTAAGAGGTGCGGAATAGACAAGCGCATAGTTTTTCGCATCTACCCGATGTCCGGCGGCAGTCAGACGGTCGTAAGGCTCAAAGCGCAAGTCCCTTGTTTCGTCCCCGCCTTTTATCTGATAAATGGAAAAGGTGTCTTTGTGCTGTGGGGCTTCCTGTTCCGGCTGCCCCTGTGCAGGTTGTTCCTGTGCAGCTACCTTTTGCTGCCGGATATGCGCCCGCTGTAACTCGGTAGGCTTTTCCCCGGTAAGGGGTGCAATCGCTTTCACATAATCAGCCGCATAGTAGGCGTTACTGGTAAGCTGCCGCTGCCATGCCCCTGCTTTTGGCGACCAACGGAAGCCATTACTTTTTAAGGCTTCCCGCGTGGCTTCGTCCGGCTTATCCTCAAAGAAGATTTGCAGTCGGTTCGCTTCGGTGTTTGCTTCCACCTTGCCGCCGTCAAATTCCCAACCTACAAAACCGATTTCTTTTTGCTGTGAAAGGGATTTGATACGGTCTTTCACGCGCCGGATTTCTGCGCTGTTGTTGGATAACGCCCAAGTCGCAAAGGGCTTGTCCTCCAAATGCCAACTGCTCGCCATGTCTGCTTTCAGTTTTTCCAGTTCCTCCGGCGGTAAATGCGGGCAGCCGTCAAGGGTCTTATGCTTACGGTAATAAGCGTTTACGGCTTTCATGGTTTCCTGTGATTTTTCAAGGCTTTCCAGTTTCTTTTCTAACTTCTGTACTGCCTGCGGGTCGTCTGCACTGATACCGCCCATGCCGGTACTGCGGATTTTATCAAGAAGCCCTTGTATGTCCTGCCATTCCCGGTAATTGCTGTCGCGGGCTGCGTTCTGCTTTTCTTTCTTCCTTGTGGGAAAGTTAGAGCCGCCCGCAATCAGGATAGAGGGAACACGAGCGTCAATCTCATAGCCTTTGTTCATGTTCGCCGCCAGTTTCCGGGCGTAGGTGTCAAGCAGGCTGTCGATTTTCTCATGGTACATCGGGTCTACCCGCTGTTTCTGCCTTTCTGCAAGCTGTACGGCTTCATCAACGTAATGCCTGTATTCAGCCGTCGCGCTGCCTTGCTTATAATCGGAAAAGCTGTTCATATCCTTTGCACGTTTGGCGGCAGCTTCATTGATAGTGTAATAAGGGGCGACGGGGGCTACCTGTTCCGGCTGTGTGGTCTGCGGTGTTTCGCTGCTTACGCCTGTATCAGCTTCCGGCTCGGTCTGTGCTTCTTTTTCCTGTACCGGGGTTGTTTCTTCGGAAAGCTCCGGCGCGGCTGTTTCTGCTTCGGGCTGTTTGGTAGCTTCCTGTGCGGGTTGTGCCTGTTCGGTGGTCTGTTCTTTATCCTGTGCCTTTTGGATTTCTGCAAAATGTCCGTCTATGGTATCAATCAGACTTGCGGCGGTGCTGCGGATTGTTTCAAGAGAGCCTTTCAGTTCTGCAAGTTCTTTTCCGCTGCTCCACCCGGCGATATATCCAAAAGAATAGTCCGACGTATCAAGCCCGTAATGTTGGCAGACAGCATAGGCGACGCTTTCTGCCTGTACCTCGCGGGTGCGGCGGTCGGGACGTTCCGGCGCGTCTTTGTCTATGTCATGGAGTGTCGCATGGGCAATTTCATGGATAGCGGTCTTGATATTCTGCAATTCGTCCATGCCCTCGTTGATGAAGATACGCTTTTCCTCATAATTGCAGCGTCCTTTTACGCCGCCGCTTAGTGCTTCAAATCCCATAGCAAACGGGGAAGTCTTTTCAAGGGCAGCGAAAAAATCCTTGTATTGTTCCACGTTGCCCGTCAGCTCATAGGTAAGGGCAGGAAGCTCCTTTCCCTCGGTCTGTGAAATATCAAAGACAGATACTACACGAAAAGCGGGTATCTTGATTTCTTTTTCTTCGGTAACAGGTTTCCCGTCCTTATCGAAAACAGGCTTTTGGGTGTCCGGGTCGATTTTTTCCACTTGTTTCTTAACGGTAAACGGGGACGGTGCAAGTATCTTGATAGCTTTTTCTCCGGGCTTTACATGGCGGTCAAATTCCTTTTCCCACTGTTTATAGCCTTTCACAAGGTTGCCGCCCTGCATGGCGATAAGGATTGTATTGTTAAGGCTGTAATCATGGAATTTTGACATAGTACGCAGATAGTCGGCGTAACGGTCGCTTTCATACAGTCCTAAAATCCCCTGTTCCAGTCGGTCGGTAATCTCTTTCATTTTGTCGGCGGGCTTTTCAGAAGATAGGATAATCGGGAGAACCGGGGGCTGCTCTGTGGCAGTGGTCGGTATGGCTGCGGCAGCGTCAAGGTCTGCCTGTTCCTTTTCCTGTACTGGCGGCTGCGGCGTTACCCGGTATTCCTCCGGCACGTCGCGCCCGTCGTACCACTGTGTAAAGGTGTTGCGGTTATTGTAGATATAGCCCTGCTCGGTAAATCTGCCCCCGTCATTGATAGCAGCGTCCCGCCCGTATTCCTCATAGAGAAAATAGTTTTTTGCTTCTTCCGGCAGCTCCAACTCGTCCAGTTCTTCAATCAGATAATGCCCGTAATCTTCCTCGGTTTTTACAGACGGATAAATCCAGTAACAGTCAAGATTTTGTGCAAGGTTGATGATGTCCTGCAAGTCCCTTGTATGGTCGCCGTATGCCATAGCTGCGACAAATTTTTCCCGGTCGTCGTCAAACTGCATTTTCAAAAGTTCGCTCAAATAGTTCAGCTCGTCAAGGCTTTCAAGCTCGGTCAATTTCCCTGCCAGTCCCGCAATAGAGGACTGGTATTCTGTGATGTGCAGCTCCCCGTAGTTTTTGCCGTCTATCCCGATACGGTCAAAGACTTCTTTCAAATGCTCGGCAGTCGTGGGGAATGATACCCATTCGCCCGCAGGTCTGCCCTCGGTGTACTTTCCAAGATTAGAAAGATACCCGCTTAAAATCGTTTCTGCCATGCGTTCACTCCTTTCGTTTTCAATCATGCGGTGCATAAGTTCGTAATCCTCCATGCTCATGCTCCCGTCAAATAGATAGGGGTCGGGTTCTTCGCCGTCCCGGTAGGCTTTTTCAGAGAAAGGAAGCCCCGCAGCGTGGGCGGCGGCTCTTGCTTCCTCGATAAGCTCCGGCGGCAGCCTGTCGTCGTGGGCTTCGATAAATTCCCCGATATTGCTATATCCGTTTTCATAGTGGCGGCGCACCCCGGCGGTCAGTTCGTCAAGGCTCATATCCTCGCCAAGATAGCCGGAATAATAGCCGTTTACCACAACGGCGGCAGGGTCAGCCTGCTTGATTTCTTCCATGCGGCTTCTGTCCTCCGGATAGAGGTAGTCGCCCATTCCAAGGTGGAAATATTCAGCGTTCCAAGAACGTCCCGTTTTCCAAAACGCCACCCAAGCGATACCGTCCCTTAATTCTTCTTGATAGTCCTTTACGGTGTCCCGTAAACTTGCCATGTGTAACCTCCTTTCTTCGGTTTCAGAGGGTTTGGGAAACTTCCCAACAAGCAAAAATCCCCGCCGTTCTCGGTAGAGAAAGCAGGGATTTTACGGAAAAGGGTACTCTTTTCCTATGCTTGCTATTCAGTTATTTCTTCTTCGACAGTTCAATGCGGTAGTTGACATATTTCCCGCCCGTATCAGCCAATACGATAGTTCCGTCGTAGGTTTTGCCCGTCTTTGGGGAATAGAGCTTTTTCACATTTACCTTGCCGGATTGTAAGAGTGCAGCGGCAATTTTCGGGGTAAAGGTTACTTTTCGTTCTTCAAAGAAACGGTCATTTTTCCACATGGTAAAGCTACATTCCCTATTGCTGCAATAGTAGTTTTTCTTTCCCTCATAGACAGGAGAACCGCAGCGGGGGCAGCTTCCCAACGCTTCCCGTTCCGGCTTGAACATCTGCGCTTTATCATCAGAAAGAAACGGATAGGTCTTTACCAGTTCCCGCGCCATATCCTCGATACCCTCCATAAATGCGGCGGGGTCTGCCTTGCCTTTGGCAATCTGCGTCAGATTGTTTTCCCATTCTGCGGTAAGCTGCGGGCTTGTCAAGGTGTCCGGCAGGACACACACAAGATTGATACCGTCCTTTGTGGGAAGTAGCTGCTTGCCTTTTCGCTCCACAAAGCCGCCCTTTACCAGTTTTTCAATGACGGCGGCGCGGGTGGCGGGAGTTCCAAGCCCTTTGCGTTCTGCGTCCGGGTCGGTGTCCTCACTTCCGGCGCGCTCCATAGCAGAGAGCAGCGACGCTTCGTTGTGAGGTTTTGGCGATGTTGTGTCATGCTCCGTTACCTTTGCCGTCGGATTTTCAAAGGTCTGTCCCTCGGTAAATGGCGGCAGGGTCTTTTCTGTGTCACTGTCTGCGTCGTCCGTTTCGGGCTTGTTCTTTAAGGCTGCCCTGTATCTTCGGTCAATCTCTTTCCACCCGTCGGACAGCACCGTTTTTCCCCTTGCGATAAAAGACTGTACGGCACATTCAAAAACTGCTGTAACCGCTTCAAAGGTATGCGGTGCAGCGGTCGCCATGAGCAGACGCGCCCCGGCAAGGGTAAGGATATTCCTTTCGCTTTCCGGCAGCGCGGCAAGGTCGGTCTTTGCAAGCTCCATAGTCGGGATAATGGCATGGTGGTCTGATACCTTTTTACTGTTCAGCACCTTTCCAAGCTCCGGCGTGAAGTCTTTTCCCGCCATAAAAGAAAATTTCCCACAAAGCAGCTTGATAATGCCCGCCGCTGTGTCGCCCATGTCGTCGGTCAGAAATGCGCTGTCGGTTCTCGGATAAGTAAGCAAACGCTTTTCATACAGGGCTTGTGCAAGGTCAAGGGTCTGCTTTGCGGTATAACCGAACAGGCGGTTTGCTTCCCTCTGTAAAGAAGTAAGGTCAAAGAGCTTCGGCGGGGCTGCGGTCTTTTTCTCTTTCACAAGGGAAGTACAGACTGCTTTTGACGCTTCACAAGCAGCTTTCAGCCTGTCAGCTTCGGAACGGTCAGACAGTTTTTCGCTTGCAGCTTCCGCGCCGGATAAGACAAGGCGCACATGGTAGTATTTTTCTTTCTTAAATGTGGTAATCGCTGCGTCCCGGTCAACAAGCATTTTTAAGGTCGGGGTCTGTACGCGTCCCACGTTCAAGGTGTGGTTGTAAAGGACAGAGAAAAGACGGGTGGCGTTGATACCGATAAGCCAGTCAGCCTTTGCCCTGCACAATGCGGAAGCAAAGAGCGCGTCGTATTCCTCGCCGTTCTTCAGACGGGAAAAGCCCTCTTTGATTGCGCTGTCCTCCATAGAAGAAATCCAAAGGCGGCGCATAGGTTTCTTGCAGCCCGCCATTTCATAGACAAAGCGGAAAATGAGTTCGCCCTCGCGCCCCGCGTCGCAGGCATTGACGACTTCGGAAACGTCTGCCCGGTGCATAAGCTCTTTTAGGGTTTTGAATTGCTTTTCCTTGTCAGAAGCAACGGTGTACTTCCATTCCTGCGGCAAAATCGGTAAGCTGTCATAGCTCCACTTTTTATACTGCTCCCCGTAGGCGGCAGTTTCGGAAAGCCCTACCAAATGTCCCACGCACCAAGAAACGATATAGCCGCTTCCTGTGAGAAATCCGTCTTTCTTTTCCTTTGCCCCAAGTACGGCAGCGATTGTCTGTGCCACACTGGGCTTTTCTGCGATAACTAAAATCAATGATAATTCCTCCTTTTATCGTTCGGTCTGTCGTTTGTTTTCCAGTTTTCTCATACAGTACCCCACACAAGGGGGGGATTTTTCCCGTTTGCCATAGTCCGGCTTCTGTATCATCATCTTTTCAAAGGGATTGTCGGTAAACAGGGTCATACTTCCTCGTCCTCCGTTTCTTCCTCTTTGGAAACTTCCCCGGTATCTGCTTCCGGCTCGTCCTCGTCGTAATCCTCAAATTCAAAATCTTCAAGGTCGGTATCGCCCTTTACATTCTGCTTCGGCTTTAGAAACTTAAAGTAGTAGAACGCTGCGCCGCCACCAAGCAGGGCAAAGAGGACTAAGGCAAGCACCACACCGGGATTGCCGCCTTTTTCTTTCAGTTCTTCCGGCTGCTCCGTTGGTGTTGGGGTAGGTTCTTTGCCTGTGCAGCCTGTCATACTGGTAACACATACCGGGCAGGACGTGTTTACCTTTCCGGCTTCGCGTTTCTCCGTACAGTTACAGATTTCCGGCTTTTTGGCAGCTTCGCCGTTTTCGGTCAGTGCCATAAGGTCGGCTTCGTCCACTTGATTTAGGAAATGTACGGTCTGTTCGCCCTCGGCGGCGCGGTCAATGAGGATATAGAAATAGTTGCCGCCTTTGGTGGTAACAGTGATAAGCTGCTTATTGCCGCCGAAATCGTCTACCAGTGTTGCGTTGCCCTTTGGGGTAAGGGGTGGCGTTTCTTCTTTTTCCTCCACAACTACGTTGCTGTCGTTGGTCGCATTATCTGCGGGCGGCTCTGTGGCTGCGCCCTGTGCATAGGCAGGGACAGAAAAACCGCCCATAAGGATAAGGGCGGCACAAAGGGCGGTCATGGTCTTTTTCAGTTTATTCTTCATCTGCATTTTCCTCCTGTTCGTTTTCTTCTGCGGGTGCGGCAGTCATGCCGGGAATACCGCCGCCGGACAACATAGCGTTAAGTTCCTGCGGGGTCAGACGCATAGCTCGTACAAGCTGCACGATTTCAAGGTTTTCCGCTTCGGTTTTCTGTGCTTCCAGTCCTTTTAACTTGTTCTGATACTCTGTGATTTTCTCGCGGGTCTTTGCGATTTCCTTATTGATACGGTCGATTTTATTGTTTGCCATAGGTCATTTCTCCTTTCTTTTTGGGGCTGCTTTACCAGTTCATCAACCCGTAGCCTTTGATACATTGATAGTTAAGGTCATAGCTCTTTATCTTGCAGGCGTCGCCGGAATTGCCCTCAACGGTATAGACGCGGCTTTCGTCCCTGCCAAGCACAAGCCCCACATGGTCGGCAACGCCGTCTAAATCCCAATCGAAAAAGATAGCGTCGCCCGGTGCGATATTCTCATAGCCGCGTGCGCCCCATTGTCCCCTTGACTGAAACCAAGGGACACCCTGCCATTCGCAGCCCGCAAAGCGGGGTTCGCTTTTTCCGGCTTGATTGTAGCACCATGACACAAAGCAGGCGCACCATTCCACGCGGCTGTTAAAGCCGTACCAAGACCAGTAAGGGTAGCCGCCCACGTTTCCGACTTGCTGCTTTGCAAGCTCCATAAGTTCTTGATTTCCGGGGCGCGTACCGTTTACAAACTCCACGCCGCTTAAATCCTCGGACGGGCTTCCGTCGGGAGAACCGCCGCCGAAAATCAACGGTTTGTTGCCGCTTGTTTCCAAGTAGGCATGGAACATTTCAAGCTGCTGTGGCGTTAAAAGCTCCGATACAAAAGAGGAAATCGGCTTGTTTTCCAGTTTGACATTCAAGATGTGATACTCATAAGGGACTTCCTCGGTGGTTGTTTCCCCGGTTTCCGGGTCGGTGCTTGTTTCGGTGCGGTAGCGTATTTCCACTTCCTCGGTCAGCGTCAAGGTGTACTGCATGGCAAAGATACGTTCAAGCTCTGCCTGTGCGCTCTGCGGGGTGTAGCTCTGCAAGAGGGCAGTCAAGTAAGACGCTAATTCGTGGGGGTTATGCCCGATACTGTCAAGGTCATAGCGGTATTCATCATAGCCGGGGTGGGTGCTTTCGATAGCATCAATCTCACTTTGCAGCCCGTTTTCCAATGCAGCATAGTTGTTTTCAACTGCCACAAGGTCGCTGTCCTCGGACGTGTAGGACGTGCCAAGCACCCCGTTTGTCAAGCCGGAAAACATAGCCCCGCAAGAGGACAGCCCTGCGGAAATCATAATAAAGAGAAGCAGTGCGGCAACTGCAATCAAAATGCCCGCCGGGTGTCTTGCCGCAAATGCGGCGGCTTTCCGCGTTTCCTCGGCGGTTTTCTTCGCCGTCTTTCTTGTGGCTTCCGCTGCGGCTTTTGCCCCGCCGTTTTTTGCCGCCTTTGCATACTGGCGTTTTATCTGCTGTTTCTGCATGAAACGGGAAAGAGGGTTAGAGGTAAGCTGCGGGTTGTCGTGCAGGGTCTTGTGATACTGGAAGTTGACGTTTGCCTTAAATGCTGCCTTTTCTGCCTTTGCTGCTTCCCGGTAGGGTTTGAGCTTATGGCTGCGGTAGCCCTGTTTTAATTTCCGCGCCCCGTATTTCGCGCCGCGCTCGGCAAGTTCCTCCGATTTATGCGCCCCCTCAACGCCGGAATTGTC
>OHIC01001088.1_pt1 | contig 11835 bp, 12 predicted proteins | sample 1568171 | NCBI WGS metagenome assembly OHIC01 (sample SAMEA3879506, study PRJEB24766) | human gut metagenome | biome: human-associated habitat; feature: feces | place: USA | collected 1985/1987
TCCATACCCGTTTTCCGCCGGAGCCGAACGGCTACCTGCACATTGGTTCCGCCAAGGCCATTTACATCAACTACATGACCGCCAAAACCTATGGCGGTAAGTTTAACCTGCGCTTTGACGATACCAACCCCGCCCGCGAAGGCGACGAGTATGTGCAGAGCATCCTGAAAGATCTGGAATGGCTGGGTGCCACCCCCAACGGCGGCATTTTTTACGGCAGCGATTACTTTGAAAAGTGCTATGAATACGCTGAAAAGCTCATTCAGGAAGGCAAAGCCTATGTGGATGACCTGACCCGCGAGGAGATGCAGGAATACCGCGGCAACGATGCCGGTAAGCCCAGCCGTCCTTCCCCCTACCGCGACCGCACCCCGGAAGAAAACCTCGACCTGTTCCGCCGGATGCGCGCGGGCGAGTTTGCCGATGGCGAAAAGACCCTGCGCGCCAAAATCGACCTGGCCAGCCCCAACATGAACCTGCGTGACCCGGCGATTTACCGCATCAAGCATGTTTCCCACCACCGCCAGGGCGATAAGTGGTGCATCTACCCCCTGTATGACTTTGCCCACCCCATTCAGGACGCCATTGAGGGCATCACCCATTCCATGTGCAGCCTGGAATTTGAGAATCACCGCCCCCTGTATGAGTGGGTCGTGACCAATATTTTTGGCGCCGGCTTCCCCAAGCAGCGCGAATTTGCCCGCCTGAATGTGACCAACACCGTCATGAGCAAGCGCTACCTGCGCGAACTGGTGGAAAAGAACATTGTGGATGGCTGGGATGACCCCCGCATGCCCACCCTGTGCGGTCTGCGCCGCCGCGGCTATACCCCCACCAGCATTTTTGAGTTTGTGCGCACCGCCGGTGTTGCCAAGGCAGACAGCCTGGTGGATATGCGCCAGCTGGAAGCCGTGCTGCGCGCCGAGCTGGAGCTGAACGCCGCCCGCCGCGTTGCCGTTCTGGAGCCGGTCAAGCTGGTGATCGACAACTACCCGGCTGACCAGGTTGAGTATTTTGACCTGCCCAATAACCCCAACCGCGATGCCAACGACACCACCACCCGCCCGGTTGCCTTTACCAAGGAAGTCTGGATCGACAAGAGCGACTTTTTTGAGGTTCCCCCGCCGAAGTTCAAGCGCCTGACCCTGGGCAGCGAAGTCCGCCTGATGGGCGCTTACCTGGTGCGCTGCACCGGCGTGGACAAGGACGAAGCCGGTAATGTGGTGACCATCCATGCCGAAGCCGACCTGGAAACCCGCAACGGCAACCCCGCCGATGGCCGCAAGGTGCGCGGCACCATCCATTGGGTCAGCTGCGAGCACTGCGTGGACGCTGAGATCCACCTGTACGACAAGCTGTTTACCGAAGCCAACATGAACGGCATTCCCGATGGCGCTGACTTCAAGGATTACCTGAACCCCGACAGCGTGCAGGTCATTGACCACGCCAAGCTGGAAGAGAGCCTGGCCGATGCCAAGCCCGGCGAGCGGTTCCAGTTCGTGCGCACCGGTTACTTTACGCCGGACAGCAAGAACCCCCACGTTTACAACCGCATTGTCACCCTGAAGGACAGCTTCAAGTTCTGATTTTTCAGGCTTTCCCTTTCATCGTTCAAATTATAATTCAAAGGCCGTTGTGCAAGCCAAACTGCACAACGGCCTTTTTGTTATGTAATTATTTGTTTGGCAAACGCTCAGCCGGCCATGTACTGGCCTTCAAAGTCAAACACGGTATTCCAATAGGTATCACCCAGAACATCCATCGCCTCGCCGTGGCCTGCGCCCTCGGCGGTCAGAGTGGCCTTGTTGGTGCCGGGTTTGGCGTTATACAGGGTACCCATCATCTCATAGGGGATAAAATCATCCGCGGTGCCGTGGATGAACAGCATCGGCTTTTCACAGTTCTGCACCTGCTGCAGGGCGGATGCTTCCTTAAAGCCATAGCCCGCTTTGGCTCTTGCCGTGGCGCTGGCGGTATACAGAATTGGGAACTCCGGCAGGCCGAACCGCAGTTTCAGCTCACTGGAAAAAATATCCCACACGCTGGTGTAGCCGCAGTCCTCCACAAACACTTTTACCTGTTCCGGGGTGTCCTCCCCTGCTGTCATCATGGTGGTGGCGGCACCCATGGAAACGCCGTGCAGCACAATTTCAGCTTCGCTGTCCTGCGCCAGCACCCAGTCGATCCATTGCAGCACATCCTTGCGGTCCAGCCAGCCCATGCCGACATAATCGCCCTCACTGTCGCCGCAGGCGCGCAGATCAGGGGCCAGCACCTGGTAGCCTGCATCGTGGTAGTGCTGGGCCAGGTTGGTCACGCCGGTATGGCTGCCGCGGTAGCCGTGCAGGGCAATCACCCACAGGTGGCTGCCCGCATTGGGGTAATACACGCCGTTCAGCCGCAGGCCGTCCGCTGCCGTGATCTGCACCGTCTGACCGGGATTCTGCTGCAAAAATTCCTCATTGGCCTGCTTTTGTACGGCGCGGTTTTCGGCAATCAACTGTTCCACGCCATCCGTGGGGGCTTCCACATCCAGCGCCACCTCACGGTCACCGCCGTCCCCGCTGCGCCCAATGGCATAATTGACCAGGTAGCTGCTGGCAAACGCAATGACCGCTGCCACCAGCACCACCACGGCAATCAACACGCCAATGACAATCTTTCTTCTGTTCTGCTTTTTTGTTGTAACTTCCATTCTGTTTTCCTTTCCCTCTGTGCCCGTGCCATATGTTGCACGTTTCAATCCAGAATGTTCAATATTATACAACAATTAGCAAGAATGTTCAACGGTTATTTGCTGGCATACAGCGGGTTGGCCGCGCGGGTCTGGGTGCCATAAACCGCTTGCAGCCGTTCAAATGCCGCCCGTACCTCCGGTGGGATGTCATCATGCGCAATATAATTTTTGCCGTTGGGGGCGCACCCGGCGTCGTTATCCGTCAAACGGGGGATTTTCCCCCCCCCATCAACAGGTTCACATACCGATCCACCGCCCACATGCCGGGGATTGCTTCCCGGTAGATCAGCTGGCTGCCCTGCGCCACCACTTCGGCCTGGTATGCCGCATAGTTGATGATTTCCATCCCCTGCGGGCGGTACTTGCGCAGCCCCATCTCCATGCGGCGCTGCATCGTGGCATCCTGGCACAGAATGATGCTACGGCAGGGGATTTTTTCCCGTTCCAGCAGGTAGGTAATATTATTACCGCAGTTGGTGGACTGCGTTTCCAGCGCATCGGCATTACCACATTTCTCCCGCCCCCAAAATCCCGCGTCATCTTTTTCCCTCCGCCCGCATACCCATGGTGCAGGGGTGAAGTCTTATGATCGGGATTTTATGGCTTTTTTTGCAGTCGGCTGCTTCGCATCTGCTCTACCTGGCCCTCCGGCTGGAAACCGGCAGCTTTCCCAAGCCGCTTTCCGCCAAGGAGGAACAAGCCGCCTTCGCCGCCATGCGCGCCGGGGATGCCGCCGCGCGTGAAACGCTGATCTGTCACAACCTGCGGCTGGTGGCACACATTGTAAAAAAGTATTATACCGTTTCCGGCGGGCAGGATGATTTTATCAGCATTGGCACCATCGGCCTGATTAAAGCAGTAGATACCTATGACTGCACCCGCACCACCCGCTTTGCCAGTTACGCCAGCCGCTGCATTGAAAACGAGCTGCGGATGCAACTGCGCCACACTCGGCGCGAAGCAGGCACCGTTTCTTTGCAGGAGCCGCTGGAAACCGGCGCGGACAGCGGCATGCTGACCCTGGCAGATGTTCTGCCCGACCTGGCCACAATGGAAGAAGACTGCGAACTGCGGGATGCCGCCGCTCAGCTGCGCCAGCTGGTTACCGCCCTGCCGGAGCGCGAGCAGCAGATCTTGACCCTGCGGTACGGCCTGGATGGCGCCGTCCCGCAGACGCAGCAGCAGATTGCCGCACAGTTCGGCATCAGCCGCAGCTATGTATCCCGGCTGGAAAAGCACGCCCTTGCCCGCCTGCGCCGTGCGTGGAACCAACCGCATCCGCTGTAACTGCTCAAACGTTTGCATTTTGTAATAGCCGTTCATCGGCGGACAACTGTTTCTGTAAAAGTCAAAAGTATGACTTTTCAAAACTACTTGCACTGTCCCCTGCTTTTCCTTTATAATAGTATATATCTGTGTGTTTGTGCGGCTGCGGGGGTTTCCATTAAACTTATGGGTTTGTAGGAACTGTCGGCAACCGATGCACAAATTTCAGCAATTTTCCATAGTTAAAGCAGTTGTTTCGCTGTATTCTTTGTGATAGAATAATAAAAGGGGTGTTTTCTCTTTGTAGGGCAACACCTACAAGAGAGCGAGGACTTCCACCATATGAACGCGCAAACCATTATGATCTGCTCCGGCAAGGGCGGCACGGGCAAAAGCACCGTATCGGTCCTGCTGGGTGCCCAGTTGGGTGCCTGGAGCCGCCGCGTCCTGCTGATCGAGTTGGACTCCGGGTTGCGCAGTGTGGACATGATTGCCGGGGTATACGGCAAGACTGTTTACGATATCGAGGATGTTCTGTGCGGTCGGTGTGATGGCAGCAAAGCTATTGTGCCCAGCCCCTTGTACCCTGGGCTGTCGGTCATCAGCGCCCCCTATGAGGGCGGTGAGGTCCGCGCAGCACCGCTGGCCGGGCTGATTTTGGCCATGCGGGAATATTTTGATTATATCCTGCTGGATACTGCAGCGGGCATGGGCGCACCGTTTACCGCCGCCAACCGCTTGGCGGACCGCGCACTGGTTGTTTTAACGCCGGACCCGGTCGCCCTGCGGGATGGGCGCATTGTGGCGGATGCCCTGTTACAGAGCGGCCGCCCCGCCAGCGCCGTGCGGCTGGTGATGAACCGTGTGTCCCGTTCCAGTTTTGGCAAGGATGCTGCGGTGTTTGACCTGGACGAGTGCATTGACACCGTTGGTCTGCAGCTGATTGCCGCTATCCCGGAAAGCCGCACCTTGCAGCGCGCCGGTGCCGCAGGCACCGCCCTGCCGCAGGACTGCCCCGCCGCCATTGCCGGGCACGCCCTTGCGGGCCGCATTTTGGGCGAGCGCATTCCGCTGACCTGTTTTTGATAAAAACGCATAGCCATGCTATGCTGTAACTTATAGAAAGTGGGGGATTTCTTATGACGATTGCCCTTGTTGCACATGATACAAAGAAAGAACTGATGGTTCAGTTCTGCATTGCCTATCGGCAGATTCTGAGCGAGCACAGGCTGATCGCCACGGGTACCACGGGGCGGCTTGTGGCCGAAGCCACCGGCCTGAACGTACAGCGCTTTTTGCCGGGTGGCCACGGCGGTGACCAGCAGATCGTTGCCCGCATCGCCTGCGACGAAGTGGACATGCTGCTTTTCTTCCGTGACCCCATCTGCGCTAAGCCCTCGGAGCCCAACGAGATGAACCTGCTGCGCATCTGCGATGTGCACAATATTCCGGTTGCCACCAACATTGCCACTGCCGAGGTTTTGATCCACGGCCTGGAGCGCGGAGACCTGGCCTGGATCGAATTGCAGCGCGGGAGAAAATAACGAATATCCACGAAACCCCAGCAAGCATTTGTAGGGTTTCTTCCAACTCTGCCTTATTGCGCATTGCAAAATCGTGATGGCCCTGGCCAAAATTTGTAGGGGACGATACTTGCATCGTCCCGCGCATCGGGCCTTGCCTCATCAGCCACATGTTCGTGTGTACCCCTACGTTTCTCTACAGAATATAGACATATTTAGATATAACACGATTCCACAAATACAAAAAGCATGTGCTTTTTCCACCTTTGTCGGGCGGGAAATCACATGCTTTATTTTATTCTATTGCTTCCGTTATCTTTCAGGTAATTTTCAGCGCGCGCTGAACGCGGTAGATCAGGTAGCGGAACAGCCCAACGATCATGCTGCCCTCGCACCATAAATAGTTAGGCAGATTACGCCAGTAAAATTTGGGCTTTTTGATTTTGGGCAGGGCGATCTTGGCTTCCGCATAGCCCTTGGCATAATCATTGCCGAAGCCGCGGTGACGGAACATGATAACTTTCAACAAATAGCCCAGCAGCATGGGGATAAAATTGACAACCAGCATGACCACCGGCTGGTTTTTGTAGGGCAGCAGAATGCTGTTGCGGCCGCTCTGAATGCTTTTGAATGGGTTATACCGCACCGCGCCGGTGGTGGCACCGCAGATATGGCGGCACTTTGCGGTGGGGCAATAGACGTTTTTATAACCAAAATTGTTGGCGCGCCAGCTGAGGTCAACATCCTCATAGTAGGCAAAAAACAATTCGTCAAAAACGCCAATTTTATCCAAAATGGATTTTCTGTACAGTGCTGCGCCGCCACAGGCAGAAAAAATACGGCAGGGCTTCTGGTAGCGGCTGGCTTTCAGGCCGTCGCCGCGCTTGCAGGCAAAGCCCAGAATCGTCATATAATCTCCGGCGTCATCGGCCAGTTCCGGCTCGTAATAGCGCAGCATCAGGCTGGATACCGCAAAAATCTTCGGGTCGCTCTCAGCGGTTTTCAGCAGCTCTTCCAACCAGTTCGGTTCGGCAAAGGCATCGTTATTAAACAAGGCCATATACTCGCCTTTGGCCATGGCGATGCCTTGGTTGACCGCATGGGAAAAACCGGTATTCTCGCTGTTTTCGATCAGGTGGTAGCGGGGGTTATCGCAGTAGCTGCGGGCAATTTCGAGGCTTTCATCGGTGGAGCCGTTATCGATCACGATCAGCTCAAAGTCCTGCTCAGTCTGCGCCCAGATGGATTCGATGGAATCCCGCAGCCAGCCAGCACCATTCAGATTGGGGATAATCACGCTTGCTTTCACTGTGCTTCCCTCCTTTTAATAACCCATGCCGCCAAGCAGGATGGGCATGTAAGAAAGGCCAACGATCACACTGTGCGCCGCAATCAGCAGGGCCAGAATGACCAGGTCCCCCACCAGCCGCTTGATCATGCAGGCAGTGGCCAGCTTCTGGCGTTCCTCCCATTTGCTGCCGCAAAGGCTCCAGTAAATCATCATGATAAGGCCCACCACCGGGATGGCAAACAACAGCAGCGTTGCAAGGTAATGCCCAGTGCCCATCTCTTCCTGTTGCTCGCCCCCATACCACATGAAAAAGGGATCCTCTTTCAGCGGAAATTCATCCTCGTCTTCATCATCCCAGTATTGAACCATATCCGGGTCCACATGGATGGTATAGCGCGGGCGGCTGGCTTCTGCTTTGGTGGGGGGCAGCGCACGGCCGCAGCGCGGGCAGACGGTAGTTCCCTTGGGAGCCACCAGACCGCATTGTTTACAAATATGCAATTCCATTTATACGTCCCCTTCCAGGCTCAGACTGCGGTCCAGCGGTGTGGCAAGAATGATCTGGGTGTTGGTGTTGCCCATCTTTTGCAGGTGGGTCAGCAGGTGTTCCAGCGCATCAATGCCGGGGCAGCTGACCTTGACGATAAAGTTATAGCTGCCGGTCACGCGGTAGCACTGCAGGATCTGCGGTTCGCCTTGGATCATTTTAAGGAAATGGTCCCGTTCCGATACCGCCGTCTGGATGGAAATCAACGCCTGGACTCGGTTATTCTCGCCGGGGTGGTGCAGGCGCACGGTATAGCCGCCGATGATGCCCTCCTGCTCCATGCGGTGGATACGGCTGGACACCGCCGGACTGGTCAGGTTGACCTGTTTGGCGATTTCCTTGACCGGCATGCGGGCGTTGCGCATCATAAGCTGGATGATTTTGCTGTCTAATTCATCCATGTCGAGTCACTTCCTGTCAGTTTTAGTCAATGAGCACAATAAAAATAAAATAAAGCAAATAAACCTTGTATGGCATTACAAAACCGAAAACCCTTTCATTTTCTGTGCATATGCTGAATTATTTTAAGTTATCTGGGCATCATTATAATAAAAGCAAAACAAAATTGCAAGTATTGCATTTGACATTTTAATAATCAAGGTTATAATGTACTTGTAACAAGAAAGAGAAAAACAGAGTATAACCCCTTTAAGTTCCCATTTATTACATTACCATCTTCTGACCTTTATATACTTTCCCACCCCTCTATGCACAAAAGCCCGCTTTTCAAGCGGGCTTTTGTGTTTTTGCCTGCCATTTTGTACTCTGCTTTATTTTATGAAGCAGATTTAATTTGCTTTTTCTCCCATACCCTAGTATAATGATGGGTAGTTTGTCTATTTTTATCTTGTTTTGCAAAAACGGAAAGGACTCCGCTGTGAATACACGTCTGGTCGGCATTTTGATTAACTCTTTTCCTAATATTTTAATTAACGGCCTTACGGTCACCCTGCCGCTTACGATCATTTCTTTTGCGCTTGCGTTGGTCATTGCGCTGATTACTGCCCTTGTGCAGACCGCCAAAATCCCCGTTCTGCGGCAACTTGCCCGATTTTATGTCTGGGTCATCCGCGGCACCCCGGTGCTGGTACAGCTGTTCGTGGTGTTTTACGGCCTGCCCAGCCTTGGCGTACTGATCGACCCGTTCCCGGCTGCTGTGGCCTGCTTTGCCATCAATGAGGGTGCCTACTGCGCCGAGACCATCCGCGCCGCGCTGGAATCTGTTCCCACTGGTCAGATGGAAGCCGGGTACTGCGTTGGCATGACCTATCTGCAGACGATGCGCCGTATTGTGCTGCCGCAGGCACTGCGCACGGCGTTCCCGCCGCTGTTCAACTCGCTGATTTCCCTGCTCAAAGATACCTCCCTTGCCGCAAACATTACGGTAACCGAGATGTTTATGGCCACCCAGCGCATTGTGGCGCGCACCTATGAATCGCTGCCGCTTTATCTGGAAGTTGCCTTTATCTACCTGATGTTCTCCACCATCCTGACGCAGGTCCAGCGCTGGGGCGAAAAAAAGCTGAACGCCAAGGGCTTCAGCCAGAATTCCTGAGGAGGTGCCGCCATGCAGGAGATGCTGAAAATCACCGGAATCCGCAAATCGTTCAGCACGCTGGATGTGCTGAAAGGCGTGGACCTGACGGTGCACAAGGGCGAGGTTGTTTCGCTGATCGGGCCTTCCGGTTCCGGCAAGACCACGCTGCTGCGCTGCGCCAACTTTTTGGACCAGGCCGAGGACGGCACTATGGTGCTGGACGGCCAGACCTACCATTTGGGCCATGTGCGCCGCACTGAGATGTACGAAGCACGCCGCCACACAGCGTTTGTGTTCCAGAATTACAACCTGTTTTTGAATAAGACCGCGCTGCAGAACGTGACCGAAGGGTTGATTGTTGCCCGCAAAATGCCCAGGGATGAGGCCGAAGCCCGCGCCCAAAAAGCGCTGGAAAAGGTCGGCCTGGGCAACCGCGGTGCCAGCTACCCCAATCAGCTTTCCGGCGGGCAGCAGCAGCGCGTGGCCATTGCCCGCGCCATTGCCACCGACCCCAAGATCATCTATTTTGACGAGCCCACCAGCGCGCTGGACCCGGAGCTGACCGTGGAAGTGCTGGCCGTGATGCGGGACCTGGCCGCCGATGGCATGACAATGCTGGTCGTGACCCACGAGATGGGCTTTGCCCGCAACGTTTCTAACCAGGTCGTGTTCATGGAGCACGGCGTTGTGGTGGAACAGGGTCCCGCCAAAGAGATTTTTACCGCCCCACGCGAGGAGCGCACCCGCGCTTTTTTGCGTCTGGTGGAAGATAAATAAAAGTTTTTACATAACCAAGGAGAAGCACATATGAAACTGAAAGCATTGACCGCTGCCGTACTGGCAGCCGCCCTGCTGTCCGCCTGCGGTTCCTCCGCAGCGTCCTCTGCTGCACCGGCAGCGGATACTTCCAGCGAAACCGCTGCCAGCGCCGATAACTCCGGCGATCTGCTGGCCCAGATTCAGCAGCGCGGCGAGATCGTGTTTGGCACCGAGGGCACCTGGTCCCCCTGGACCTACCATGACGAAAACGACCAGCTGGTTGGCTTCGACATTGAAGTTGCCCAGAAGGTTGCCGAAAAGCTTGGCGTAAAGGCCACCTTTGTGGAGGGCGAATGGGACGGCCTGCTGGCCGGCGTGGACGGCGGCCGCTATGACAGCATGGCCAACGGCGTGGAAATTACCGAAGAGCGCGCCCAGAAATACGATTTTTCTGACCCGTACTGCTACATCCGCACTGCCATTATTGTAAAAAGCGATGATGACAGCATCAACAGCTTTGAGGATCTGAACGGCAAGACCACCGCCAACACCATTTCCAGCACCTATGCAACACTGGCCGAAAGCTATGGCGCCAAAACCACCGGCGTGGACGACCTGAACCAGACCATTGAGCTGCTGCTGAACGGCCGTGTGGATGCCACCCTGAACGCCGAAGTAACCTATTTTGACTACCTGAAAGAGCATCCCGATGCGAACATCAAGATTGCGGCTTTGACCAATGATGCTTCCCAGGTTGCTTTCCCTGTGCGCAAGGGCGATGAAACCGCCACTCTGCGCGAAGCTCTGAACCAGGCTATCAATGAGTTGCGCGAGGACGGCACCATTGCCGAGATCAGCGAGAAGTACTTTGGCACCGACCTGAGCCAGGCCCCCAGCGCGAACTGATTTAACAAAATCACAATATAGCATAAAAAATCTCCGTAACCTGCTGTGTTTGGCAAGGGGTGCGGAGATTTTTTGTTTGATGAGCGGTAGATTGCCTGGGAAATGTACTCTTTACGGGTGAGCAAATTCCCATAGGGGCGCGCATTGTGTGCCTGCGAATGTTTGGTTTGTGCAATACCTTGTGGAAACGCTATCACCCTTAGGTTGTTGGCGTGCACACAATGTGCGCCCCCCTACGAAGTGTTCACGCATTTATAAGTGCTGCAAATAATTTGCAGGGGATGATACTTGCATCATCCAGCGAGACAGAAATAGCCTTAATCTTAGGCAATCTGTCTTTATCATATCAGTAGGATGGGGCATCCGATCCCGCCGGAACATTGGGTATGTAGATATTTCAAATTCCCACACCAAAAACCGCCCCGGAAAGGTTATGCTTTCCGGGGCGGTTCTCCATCATCAATAATTTTCCGCGTGGACTTCAAAGTAGCTCCGGGGGTGATTGCAGGTGGGGCAGACTTCGGGGGCCTGGGTGCCCACAACGATGTGGCCGCAGTTGCGGCACTCCCACACTTTTACTTCGCTCTTGGCAAACACTTCTGCCATTTCAATGTTGTGCAGCAGGGCGCGGTAGCGCTCTTCGTGATGCTTTTCAATGGCTCCCACCAGGCGGAACCGGGCAGCCAGTTCGGGGAAGCCCTCTTCCTCAGCCGTCTTGGCAAAGCTGTCATACATATCGGTCCATTCGTAATTTTCGCCCGCGGCGGCGGCTTTCAGGTTGTCGGCGGTATCGCCGATGCCGTTCAGCTCCTTGAACCACAGCTTGGCATGTTCTTTTTCGTTATCAGCCGTTTTCAAAAACAGTGCTGCGATCTGCTCAAACCCCTGCTTTTTGGCCACGGAGGCAAAGAAGGTGTACTTGTTGCGTGCTTCGGATTCGCCCGCAAATGCGGTCATCAGGTTTTTCTCGCTCTGGGTACCAGCATACTTGTTCATAACATTCTCCTTATTCATAGTTTAAGATTTATTCTGAATTAAAGTTTTTGCGTCAGCATATTATACCTTGTTCTATAACCTTATTATAGCACAGTTTTGAGATTTGTAAAGACAATTTTTAAGACTTGATATTAAATTTTATCCGTCGATTTTTAGTAAAAAAGCCAGTGCCGGGCAGAAATCTGCCCGGCACTGCCGAAAAAGTTCTTTGATTGTCTTAAGGCAACACCGCACAATTCCCGCCTGACGGCTTAAGCACCGCTCCGGCAGCTG